>Ga0098064_100004_pt1 | contig 51893 bp, 47 predicted proteins | sample 24BtaG_FD_77061 | JGI IMG/M metagenome (GOLD analysis project Ga0098064, IMG submission 77061) | Marine viral communities from Cariaco Basin, Caribbean Sea - 24B_WHOI_OMZ_CsCl | ecosystem: Environmental > Aquatic > Marine > Oceanic | place: Caribbean Sea: Cariaco Basin | collected 2014-11-08
AATCGTCGGGTCGTTATTATACGAAGCGCCACCTACAGTGAATTCAGCGTATAGACCAAGTGCTTCATAATTTAATTCAAATGTATTGTTAACATGTTGCACAAAATTCTGAGCAGTTTCTTTACAAGTATTCCCTATTAAGAAATTCTCCATAGGTATACTGTTTCTCGGATTAGCAGCAAACGCCCCTTGCCCTCCGTTAAATCCAGTCCAAACCTCACCTTCATTAAGTGTACCCCTGCTCTTAGCAAATAGCCCTTCTATAGAGTGAGGGTTAGTGTAATGCATATTCATCCAAACAGTGTCACCATCACGCAAACCACCGGGAGCATACGGATAGGCCCAAGACTTATTCAAGAATACTCCCTCTTTGACTTCAGGGTATATTGTAGTAGGACTAGCCCGCATGTCAACTAATGTAATTTCATCACCGGATGCTGGTTGAAAAGCATTATCTCGTTGAGTTAATGTGAGTAAATTATCAGCCTTTACATTATAATGAGCATAAAGTTTTACACCGTTTGAAGTAATTGTCAAAGTTTTACTACTCAAAGAGCCGCCAGTTGTAGCGACTGATAAATCGAAAGTAGTAGCACTAATAACTGCTTCAATTGTTGCTCCGACAGGTATTCCATCTCCACTCACAGCCATACCAACAGCAGGTAAAGTAGATGATGCGTGTGTTATGAGTTTAGAATTATTATAAGAACAACCACCTAAAGTAAAATCAGATGGTTTCCAAGCAAGGCGATAACGATAACCACTGTACCCATCGACTCCCGATATATCATCAGGGAAAAGACTTGCATCTTTGAGATATAATAGTGTAGGGGCACCACTTGCCCAAGCCTGAACTATTCCTTTGGCTCTTCCACTTTGTATTCTATCAAGATGAGGATTAACACGGGGGCCTGCTCTGAACTCTACAGCACTTACATATTGTTTCATACCGTAATCTACATTGCCACCCTGTGTCATTACATTAGAACGATCATAATAGAAAGAGCGCCTACCTTCATAACCAGCACTCTTGAGTAATGGGTTATCCGCAATAGGGCCATAATTCATATCTTGGTAACCCGGACCCGGAGTGAGTTGAACCCCTACTGCAAACTCCTTGACGAAGTTCTTACTCATCGCCCAATTGCCACCGGCTGTGGCTGCTGCGGCTGCTGTAATTGTATTGGCACTTTCATCTCTAGCAGTATAGAGTACCCATTCACCACTTGGTAAGAAGGCTCTACGGTACCTTGCGCTACCATCTATACCTGCAACAGCAGTAGGGCCAGCAGTAGAGATAGGGAATATACTCGCATCTTCTATAGATATTGTAGTCCCTGTAAAAGGCTTAACAATCTTAGTACCTGACCTATGACTATTACTAGATATACTATATGAAAATGCACCAAAGATTTCAGGATCTTGGGGGGTTATCTCCTCGTGCCTTCTACCTACAGGGTTCGGTGCCCAATTATGAGCAGTGTGTGTAGCGTCAATGTGTATTTTCATACTATTATCAGGACCGAGGAATATACCTTTGTCAGGATTATCAAAGAAGAACTCTTCAAACAATGGTATTTCTACCATAGCACGGGTACTAGCATACTGCGTACCTAACTGATAATCGTGCTGTACACTGTCTAGTGTTTGGAATAACCTGTCATTAATTGTAGTACCGTCATTACACATCGATTCATCAAGAAATTTGTCATCAACATGTAACTTATGACCAGTGCTTATTCCAGTAGCGGTCACCCAAGCAGCAAAACCTACTGCTTCACTGCCATCTGCTAATACGAATTTACCTGAGCCTAGATGTGTAGTACCTGATGCAAAATTAAACAAAACCCCTGTTTTTGTAGCATAGGCTGCTGAAGCAAAACGAATAGGTTCATTCGGGTCAGTCCTCGGTAACTCAAGATAAATTCTACCTTCGTCAGGAAAACAATATGTTCCCCAAGATTGTAAATCAGTAGCACGATTATTAAGTGGAAGTGTAGTAATTGTACGACCACTTGTATCAATTGCACTAACTTCAGTTGTACAATCACGCCTTGTACTCCATGCTAACCTAGCAGTAGGACTTGGATCCCAAGTTTCTTTCGTATTGATTGCTCCTTGCCCCGGTCCACCAAGAGTCATAGTGACTACAGGTGCACCCGGCATTATCTCCTTTACAATATGAGAATCAGGCGCTCCGTCACCCTTCGCACTAACACTAGCACTTGCAATATCAGAAATTATACCATAAGCAAGTAAATTAGAATTACCTTCATCATCATCATCAAATGATAATACTCTGCCTCTTGAAACCAAATATTCTATAGATATTGCATTTGGAATAGATGCATCTGTTCTTAATTTTGCTAATTGAGTAAATCTTCTTCTATCACTTGGTTGTACAGTTAATGTCATTCTATTACCAGTTATTTGGTGTTCTATAATGTCAAACATTTCATAAACTGCTGTAGATTGATTAGTTGTACCCTTACCTAATTGCACAGGGCTATTGTAAATTTCTTCATTATCATGTAACGCTACTGCAATTCCACCACCACCCGAAATACGAATAGTTGTAGCAGTAACAGCATGATTAATTGTTCCAATAACTCTACCATCGGCATGATAAACAATATCTCCATTAGCAAATATTGACCTCGCATCTACCCCATCAACTGTTATGGCGGTTGTTGTAGTAGCAGCGTAACCACCACTATTATTGATTAACACCCCAGTTCTAATACGACGATTAACTGGTAATTGTCTCATCATATCTTCTACTTCTTCTAAATTAGAAGAATAACGAGTAGGAGTAACCATAACCTTACTAAATTGCGATGACTTAATTGCCAAATTGGAATTGGATAAAGCAATACTTTGAGGAGTTTTCATAGGAGGATCTGTAGAAACCAAAGGTAAATAGTTGTCAGGGCATAATGTGAAATCTAATTTTGGTTCAGCAACTGTTCCTTCTTCGGTGTCACCTTCTAAATCGCCTTCATCGAATGGCAAATTTTCAGGTACTTTCATTTCAATTTTACCACCGGGAGAAAATATATCTAATTCTCCGGCATCTAATTCAGTATGAATAAGATCAAGAATTGAAGTACTACCTGTTACTATTGTACTAACATCAGGTATAGTTTCAGTTACCATAATAGATGGCCCGTTCATTGCAAATTTAACAACAGCCCCAGTTGTATCTAATGTTTGGAATGCAGAATCAGTAGCAGCACTAAATGTGATTTTGTTATCACTATGATTAAGAGTAGCAGTAATTTTACTATCAGTAGTTGCAGGTGTACTTCCTATCGAAATTGATGTTGCTGGTAAAACTGCACCATTTTTACCAAAAGACTTGATGCTTTCTAATTTAATGATAGTAGATGTACTGGTAAAAGAAGAATCAATCCTAGAAGCAGCAGCCACAGGGAAATTTTCGGAATTGTGACAAACAGCATTATAATGAATTTGTACAAATGGAGCATAATTGTAAGTAGATAAAGAAGGAACATTTAGTATAGCAATACGCCCTTCATCAGAAGGAACAAGATGACGCATAGTTTCATCAGAAGTACTTGTAGCATTACCTGCACCTAATGATTTAAGACTAAATAAACTAGATTTGAAATTATTTCCACCTATGCCAATTATGCCTCTTTGTGCATCAGATATATCACTCATACCATTTTCTACAACTTGACTAACTTTTGTTTTGAAGGCTGCACCTGTGATTTTAATTGTACCATGTGAATCATAAGCAGTTATCTTAGAATTAATAGGAACTGTACCTTTAATATCAGAATATAAAGAACTAAAAGATGCAGATATAATATCTGCTGAAGCATCTAATTTTTTATCGACTGTTAAATCTGACATCGGTGGCAATGTACCCATGAATGAATGACTTTTGACATGATTAAGTATATGTCTACCTGAATGACCAATATAGAATCCGGTACCGGGATTCACTGAAGATGCTGAAAATTTATTATAAGTATCAGAATCTATCGCCATACTCATAGAGAACATAATGCCGTGATTTCCATAGACACTTTCATCGATACAAACTTGACCTTGCCTATGAGAAAACTGTGTACCGCTACCTTGTGGTTGGTAATCATTCCCTGCCCCTCCATCAACTAAACAATCGCCTGTTACTACAACAAATCGCCCAGCATCATGGGCCTGTAATGCACCTCTACGACCTGTTGAAGCATTGGCGGCAAAATCAAGATGTATAGATTCAACTGTAATAGTACCGGCATCCCCATCAACCGCCATGAGTCTTAATCTCTCAGGAGCCTTGTTAGTAGGCTTACCAGTAGTAGGACCATAACCCAATGGATTAACAATAATATTGTATGGAACCTTTGGTATAAGTACATCACTAGAAGATGTAGCACTGTAAACTTTTACTTTGTAAGAACCTTGTGAATCCCAAGGACTCTGTGTAGTAAAATTAATTGCATTACCTAACACAACTGAAGTACCACTTTTGAACTGATCAACTAAAGCAGTAGCGGCTGCTACACCTATGTTAATGCTTGAACTAGCACTAGTAGATGCAGAAATAGATGGAGTGGTAGTTATCAAAGAAATAGGCTCAATAGGCTCTTCAAATCTCCAAAGCCCTATCGTGTCATTACTCTTAACAGGTGCAAAGGGCGCTTTACCTGATGACTTTGCTCCTCTTGACAAATGAATGGCTTCAATAGTGCCTCTGTATTCACCACCCTTCCCACCTAAAAACATATTAGAAGGAGCCATAATAATCCGTTGATCTTCATCAAACTCCTTAGTTACAACTACATCTCCATTAATATGCATAGATAAACGACGACGATTAAATGTCACTGTAACATTAAGTAATTCTCGGTGCCCATCATTCAAAGCACTAGCGTCATTAACGGCTGCATCGGTATAAATATCAGAATTATGTAAATCTAAACTGGGAGTAGGATATGAAATTCCATCCCAATAAGCAAAATCTCCATTAGGGTTATGAACTGGCTTAGCACTTTTAATAGTGTATACGCTTGATGTACCAGCCGCTACATTTTCTAAATTAATTTCAAATGTAGCAGGGGCCGGACTTGATGGTGTACCTACACTTAATCGCATTACATTTTCATATTCAAATACTATCCCACCACAATCAGGAACTACCCATGTTTCTAAAGTAAAAGAGTTCAAAAAACTAGGTAAATCATTTCTTGGCTCATCATTTTTACCATGCATTACATTTAGATTAGGCGGCACCATTACGCTATCAGTTATACCGTTGAATGACAATGCATATCCGGGGTCAATTAGTATACTCATATTCATACCCCTATCACGAAATCAGATGCCAACAATCTAAGTTTGTAAGCATAATATTTATTGCCAGCATCATACCGTACATGTAGTTTTTCAGGAATTATCCTCATGCCTCCTTCATTACCATGAGGATCAGATGATAATGTAAGAAATATATCTCTAACAAATGTACCAGCAAATTCAGCAATAGGGCCAACTGTATTTACTAAATCAGTTGCTAAACCAAATTTATCAAACCAATCATCATCATTATCAGGTTTTGGATCACCACCTAATCCTTTAGGCAATAACCCCGGTAACATTTTATGCGATGCGGGTATTGTATTACCAATAGAGCCTTTAGCATCATTAGTTTGCTCTCCAAAAGTAAGGAAAAAGTTTCTAGCAACTGGTGTTACAGCAGAACTTTGGATTAAACTATCATAAGGTATTTGTAAACCTCTAATTAAATCTGTATCTTTCTTAGCATTAGAAACCAAACCTAATAAATCTTGTACTTTATCACCTGCCGATTTACTATTAACACTAACTTGACTAATTACATATGGTTCTGTAAAGTATTGAATTTTAGCACTATCATAAATACCAGCATCAGATATTTCAACTTCATCAGACGCATCATATTGAATACAAGGATCTAAAGATGTTGATATTATTCCAAATGGAGTATCAATAGGTCCATCCTTTTGTATCGCTTTAAGAGTAGGGCCGCTTACCAATACAGTGAAAGCACTAGCAATTGTCTGACCACCAGTAGAAGTAATGTACCCTTGTCGTACACCGTTAGATTCAGTTATTACATTAGTAGTTAATTCCAACGCCTTCTTTACAATTAAAGCAAGTGTTGAAGCAGGGTTTCCATTTACAGCATGTGTACTAATTCCACCTATTGGTAATCTAACATAAACATCATTACCTGTACCCGGAATTCTTTTACCTGCATCGTCAGTTTCCTTAAAATGAGTACCAGTGTTAGTTACATACGGGTAAGTGCCAGCAATTTGTACACCCCCACTCGTTTGATTTTGATAATCAGCATGAGCCATATCATTACTAAATACGAAATGTACCCCTAGCGGTAGAGTCCGTGATGTTGTCATCCCGTCGATTCTCCAATAATTAGGATATAATACAAATTGCTTGTTATGTAACAATGCCTCAATAGGAGGAGTTGCCCCAGTAGTTATGTAATAATTCAAACCTGCATACACTGGAACACTTAAATTGTCTAATTTAATACTAGCAATTTGATCCCACCCCCTACCAGTATATGTTGTAGAATCAACTATACTACCTACAATTTGACCTTGTGATGTATAAACGGTAGCCCTAAAAGAATATAATTGTAAATCATCAGCCAAATCTACTTTAGTTCCTCCTGAAAAAGAAATATTAGTACCGCTAATACTTGTAACAGTACCAACAAATGTACCGTCTACTTTATGCACTCTTTGCTTCACTTGGAACTCAGAATTATTAGCGACTCTTATAGTAGTAGAGCCTGCAGAATAAGTAGCCCCTACACTAGTATGATTCACTGTACCCCCAAATAATCGTGCACCGCCCCCACCATACTCTAAATCAACCCTAATTGATCTTGCAACTGAATCATGTGGCGAATTATAAATTGTATCGACAAATATATCATCATTATCTGTATCGGGAGTATCATATATATTAATGAAACTAGTAACTGAATTTTGTATTGTAGGTAAATCTGTCGGTTTGAAATTAAATTTCAAATAATTAATTGCATTAGCATATTCACCACCATAATTATTTATCAATGTAGGCTCATTTGCAAAATTAGTAGTAGGTATAACAGATGCAAAATTAAAACCTACATCGCCCCCACTAAAACGAGAAGTTATTGCATCTACATCCATTGTAACACTATCATCATCTTGAAAAATACCATCAATTTCTATACCAATGGTAGGTATGTTAGTATCAATTGCTACCCTACCTACAATATTATCAGGTGTAGGAAAAGCAGAAGCATTACGATCCACTACAATATCAATTGCCTGAGCCTCTAAGGAAATTTCCATCAAGTTATCAGGGCCGACTACTAATCTAATTGGTAATGCCATATCTACACCTCAAATTATAATATTAGCCGATACAAACTTCAAAGAAAATTCATAGGCTTTCATTTCAGCGTCCCTATGTATATGGAAATCTGTAATTATTCCATGTATACCATTTCTTCTACTATCCTCTAAATCGGCATTGTAAGACCCTGATGCATGCGTTTCATTACTTAATGACATCTTTTCAACTGTCTCTGCATCATCAGTCATTACCCAATGATTTCTCTGTGCAACTACTTCATCTAAAGTATTCTTGTCCTTAGTAACTTTCGTATTATAGGGTATTTGTATAGCGTAAATATAATCACTAGTATCTCTTGTACCATATACTACTTGAGTTGTGAAATTGGCAAAACCTCTTACGAAATCCCCAACAGAACTACTTGAAGGTGTCATGTCAAAGTTGTTACTATTAGCAAGTATACCCAATAAATCTTGTACTTTATCACCAGCAGACTTCACCTTCTTACCAGCACTACCGCCAGTAAAACCCTGTATTGTAGGTAAATTACCAACACCAAAATTATGCGTCATTGTATTATTTACAGTACCTAAAGAAGTAGCATATACCTGTGTTATTTCCAAACGGGTTTCAAAACCATCCCCACTCTTTTTGATAGCAGTTGTAAATACCTTGTCCATAGTTTTATCACCATCAGCATTTACTGCTCTGTTGCTTATTTCTAATGTAGATGTTAATAGATTAGATAATAGATATGTGATATATTCATCTGCTCTTTTACCAGTACCACCTATACTGCGATGAGAAGGAATTTGTGAAGTACCTTCTGTCCTAGAACTACCATCTTCATAATTTGGATAATCAACATAAGTTAAAGTTTCACCTTGAGATGTAAATTCTTTGAATGCATTTTGAATTGGTAACACTAATACAGAGTCGCCATAAAGTGGTGATTCATATTCAGAACCTAAATTTTTACAAGGGGCTAACCATATTTGATCACCTGTAGAAATCGAAGTTCCGGGTGGACCTTCTTCAACTACACAAGTAATGGTTGTAGCACCTACAGCCGTTACCTTTAGTAATAAATCAGTTCCGGCACTTGCCCGAAATGAACCATAAGTTGTAGGCTCTTTTATCTTAATATGATATTTCGCTTTACTATTAGTTACATCCATCCAATCTCTAGGATCTCCTCCTGCAACATTAATTGCTGTAACCGTACTACCACTAGCGAGAGTAAGCCCAGTCATTGCTCTATATTTGTTAACAAAACCATAAGGTTCATTTTTAGCAGCAACTCGCTCTGCATCAAATACAACTGCAATCTTTTCTGAATAACCTTGATAACCAAAAAAGTAGTAAGGGTGCTGACCGCCTAATCCTCCAATCAGAGGTATGCCATATTTACTAGACAAATAACCTTCAACTTGCTCTTGCTCATCAAAAGTTAAAATTCTATCATAAATAATAATTTCATAGATATTACCTACAAACTTGTAAGAACCACCATCGGCTGCACCAGCACCTATGTAAGCGGTAGCAGCATCAGAATTATCGTATGTACCGCCAAATGAAGCCTTAAATTCCCCATTATGATATAATTGTTTACCACCACTACTTGCCCGTATTCTCGCTGAAACTATGTTAGGTGCACCTAAAGCAACTGTATCATCCCCGCTTTCGATAGAATTAACACTACTTCCATCATAATAATCTATTTTAACTTCATTATGCGAACCATCCATTTTGTAATATAAAGCATAACCTTCAACACTTTCCCTACTACTAATTATAGATTGATGGGCACCATTATCATTAGTTGTCTGAGCAACTGCAAATATGGTCATGTTAGCAGGGTTCATGTTAGCGTTATATGAAATATCAAATCTTGAAGAACCATCAAAGTAAACATAAGGTTTCCCGTTAGCACCATGTTCTTTGTAAATAGGTGAGCCATTTCTATTACCGACTAAACTAGATGCTGAGTCCACCCAAGTACCAACAGTAACACCATGACTTAATATTCCACCTACTGCGTTTGTATCAACTAGTGCATCTGCATTGAATCTTGCTACTAAACCTGAAGTAATTGGTATTGGTGGTCCTGTAGATAAGGCATTTTGTTCAATCCAATAAGCCACTGGTAAAGTAAAATGCCTACTATGCCACTGTAACCATTCTGTACTTTTTCGCTTTTTTCCAATATACATAGTAGCAGGATTATTACCTAAACCTTGTTTATTACCAGTGCTTTTCTTATCCGGTGGCCCATTGACATATGCTTCAATCCAAGCCTGTGTTGCTTCATAATCAAAAATCGATTGTGTGTGGTGAAAATCGATTACCGCTTTTGCCTGTGATGCGGCTTCTTGACCTTCATCATCAGTAAATACTCCTTGAATTTCAAAGCCTACCATTGCTTGGTTTAGATCAATTGCCATTTTACTTGCTTCACGCAAAGGTATTCCAAACGCTGATTGTTCACGCTCAACTACCATATCTATGCTAGTCGCATCTAAGGAAATCGTATCACCGTTCTCTTGTACAAGACGGATTGGCATTCTTTCCCCCGCAACAAATGGTAGACCCTTAAACGAGTTGGTATCGGCCATTTTCAACCACTCCTACTAAATCCACTTTGGTTAAGCGGTCCTCCGATTTTAGTTCGGAGTTCTTTGGTCACCATAGCGCTGATTTCCTTAGCAAGTGCCTTCTTATCAGTTCTATCTGTAACCCCACTAACATCAATTTTAAGATTAACTGTAACATTACTTTGTGACTCTTGAGTGGCTGTACCACCTATTGGTTTACGCTCTGTTGAACTATTAGCGATTTGTTTGAAACCATCGGTCTTACTAGTTTGCCTCAATGATTCTCTAAGGTCATTACTATGCGATTTTGTCATAGACATACTGTTAGTAAATTTATCCATTTGTGTCTGAAGCGCCTTCATATTTTGCTGCGCTTCTTGAGTATATTTCTTGAAATTCTCCATCGCTTCTACGGACTTTGGATCGATATTACCGTCTACCATCATATCCCCTCCAGTGGTGGCACTGAGTCATACCCCAAGTAAACTGCGTTCGCAGAGGCTTCAGAATCATCATTAGATGCCTGCGCCCAATGCAAAAGTTGCTTAGCATCATCTACACTTAATTTTCTCACTTGTTCCAACCCCATATTATAGTGTGTCATCAGTAAATATTCCATTCCTTCTTTTTGTAAACGAAGTTGGTCCTTCACTGGCCTCCCGTTAATGAAGCGCTTGATCTGTCCAACTTCGACTCCCGAAAAAGTAGCCAATTAATCACCTCGTTAGGTTCAGGTAACAAAGCGGCTAATGTTGCTCCTTCTTCAGGAGTTATATTTTCTATGTTAAATTCAGAATCATAAATAAGCCAATTATCAAAAGCATATCGCCAGTATTGTGAGAAATCTAGGCTACCATCAGATAATAATGGAGCAACTGCTTGGACATCAAAGAAAGTCAATCGCTTAACTGTAACTTCTATTCCCTTGCCATTTATTTCGATTTTATTCTTCTTCTCCTGCGACATACTTACTCACTATTTCCTCGGATGCAGCCTCATCTAAGGGGGCATCCTCTGAAGCAAGATGAGCGAATGGATCATCACTGGCCTTACCTGCTTCAGGGTCGAAGAAGTTTTCTTCCTCTTCTTCTACTATAACATCAATTTCAATACGAGGGTGAAGCGACTTCCAAAACTTCATCGGCATATTATCATCTCAACAATGGTATAGGGTATCTTGGCTGACTACTTTGACATTTCTTGGCTCCAGTCGTATTTTGGAGTGCAACAAACCCATTTCATCAGGTACGGGAATAGGGACTTCGGTAATAATATAATCGTCTATGAGAATCCGTAAAGACTGTGCCGTACTACCACCACCACTAACAATAGGTTTAGTGAAATGAAGATGAATAAGATTACCACTTGCCCCTGCTGTACCGCCATTTTCAAGATGACTTCGTAAACGATGAAATAAAGTAGCATCAGTTAAAATTACATCTATTTCCATTTCAAATTCTTCTCGACCTTCACGAATAATAGATGCATTCCTAGTACCACCATAAGGAACTTGTTTAGTTGATAAATTATCAGAATCTAATGTTTCTGCTACAGGATTACTTTGGATAGTATGAAACAACTCTACCCCAGTTTTACCTCTCAATTCAAAAGCGCTAACAAATCCTAAACTAGCACCAAATGCTTCTACACTACCATTGTAAAACATAAATGGTTTTTCAGAACGATTCGCTATACCGGAAGCCTTTCTTGAAGCCTCGTCAGTTGCGGTGTTTTGGAACATACGGTGTGCAATATATCTATCTCCTTTATTAGCAGATTCTAGGCGACCAGTATCAGTGTAAGTAGAAAGAGCATCAAAAATACACCTGTATTTTAATTCAGCATCTACAGTAGACGACAATTCCCACTCTACTATTTTACATCCTCTAAAAATACGAGTAAGTTGTTTACTATCATTAGCACCGCCGGGAGCATTACTGGTTTGTTCTGTACTATAAGACCCAACATCTCTGTTCCTAATACTATGTTCTATACAAAATGAAGGAAGGGTATCACTTGAAAATATTAAGCGTCGAACAGGATTAGTAATATCATAAGTAGTAGCAATACTAGGTCCAGTCGCATCATATTTCCTTAGCAATACATCATCTGCATCACTGGTACCATCACCACTATGTTCAAATTGCCAAGGGTCATCTACAAATATCCTCTGACCACTAGCCAAAGGTTCAATTGCAACAATTCTTCTACACTCACTGGTTTCAGTCCATTCAAAATGATGAGCGTCAGAAGTCAAACTACTACCTGCACTTGCACCGGGCCAAAAATCAGTAGTACCTAAATCAGGAGTTTTGTAAGTTACTGTTGGTACTCTAGTTAAATCTTTAATTAGAATATAATCTCCAACTGCCGCATTAACTGCTGCACCTCCTGAAGTAAAGTTCAAATTATCTATATCAATAAATGTTTGACCGGGAGCAACTGTGTAAGTAAGGCTCCCTTTAGCAGCAGTACCTGAAGGGGTTCCTCCACAGGTATAACCGTCAACTACTTCTCTACCGAGACTGTAGTATAACCAACGAGGGCTATGTAATGGCATCTCAAGCGCACCGCCCATATGATGCACCTTGCCCGTTTGCTGTACTGCTGCTTGTCTACCAAGCCCTACGACATGGTACTTATGAATATCAACTGTAGTATCGGGAAGCGTCATGAAAGATGCCAGTCCTATGAATTGGTCAATCAAACTAACTTCAGCAGATGCTGCAGCGCTAGTATTGATAGTATTAGTTACACCAATAGTGGGCATACCTAAGGAATGGATGAAAATTACATCTGATGCTGCACTGGCCGTTGCAGCAGCAAGGTTCATTCTTGGGACTATCTTTATTTTAGTTACATTTGAATCATGAATATGATCGATAACGCTGAATACTTTACCACTTACAGATTCATAATAATGGCTAGAAAAATTACCAGTGCTACCGTGGAATGATAACTTAGTACCAGTAAGCATACCAATTGGTACACGCAAAACCCCTGCAGCAGCATTAGAGCCAATTGAACCCGCCGCACCTGCTGCAGTTGCAAATACAATTTCTGTATAATCAGTAGAATCAGTGGCTGTCCATGTTACAGGTTCATTGTGTTCTATGTAAAGTCCAGTCTCATGACCCATCGTGACCTCAGAGACATCTCCCTTATAGTGTGCAGCAAACCCTCCCATCTAATCACCTCATGGAATTAACTCAGCCAATATGACTACCTCTACTTGGAAAGTGTGTCTAAACAACTTCTTAGTTCTATCACTCAGATCAGTACGAGTTTTGATAATTAACCTATCATAATTCTCTCCATCACCTTTTCGCTTAGTATGTACCAACCTACGCATTTCATCTTCCATTTTTCGCAAACGAGACCTGCTAACTGCAGTTCTCATATCAACAGTAATGTTTACTCTAGTCGTAACATAATTGTAAAATAAATCAGGTTGTTCTTCGCTATGAGCAGTTTCGTAACATAGAACATAATCGTGACGGCCCAAATCAAGACGCTTACCACGCTCAGGCCCATGGTCTGCAATGTCAATGATAACTGGCTTAATATTGTCAGTATTGGCTCTATTCCAGTCACCAAGGACAGCGATAATAGAATCTAATGCTTCAGTATAAGTCGCCGTCATTCAAACACCACTACTTCCTTATATCTACTTAGAATTTTCTTGGCCTGATTGCGATAGATCTGAATCTTAGCACCAAGGTCTACATTCTGAGAGCCTTCAGGTATCAACACCGAGCGGTCATCAGACATGAGTAAGTCAGATGCAACCATCTTGGTAGCCGCTTCTTCAATGGCCTTTTCCACATAGCGCTCTCCATAGATATAAGCGACTTTGATGGCGTTCCATTCAAAGTACGGATAAGAGTTGTTAAAGTAAATGATACCCATTTCATAGTCAATCCACCAATCTTTCAAACGACCTTGGTCGCCTCCCAAGTCAGAGAATGCTCCGATGTCGGATTGAAGTCGCCTTTGGAATACAGCGGTACCTGCTGCGTTTAGAGTAGTTAGAGGCGTACCTATCACATTGACACAACCTGTAAATGAAGTATCGGACTTACCAGTGTAACGCAAGATAGTAACCGATGTACCTGAACCCACCATAAGAACTCCGCCATTTGCAAATCCACTAGTTGATGCTACATTCACAGTGGAACCTGAAACGCTAGTTGAAGTGGTACTCGCCTCAGTAACTTGAGATATTGTTAGGTTTGTCAAATCTGTAACAGCGATACTAACATTCTCTCCACCTTTTGTTTGACGCAGGCTACTGATTTTGAGTTTACCATTACCATAATCAGAATTAGCAGTTGCTAGTATTTCGTTATCAACTGCAATGTTACTTGTGGAGCCTTCCAATGTAAATGCAGGCGAGAAAGCAACTGCTGTTTTACCAACCCTATCTTCCTTATTGATTAGGTCTGCAAGGTTCTGAGCAGCGCTTACTTTGTCAAAGTCTGCTCTCCATTTAGTAGAATCATCGGTACCTTCAATAAGTGTAGCAACGCTACCATTCGCCATTCCAATGCATATGCTATCTCCCGATAACCCTGCGTGATCTATTATCTCAAGCCTAGCCTCAGAGCCAGCAAGGTCTCTATAATCATCACCTTGCCATACCTCCAGTCGCAAAATCTGCTGAACATTTCTGAACAGAAGAGGAGATGTACCGACATAATCTGTATAGTACCGGCGACGGTACGGCTTGTAAGTATCAAAATTGATGTACTCTGCATTGACTATAGTAGGTCGCCAAGCATTGTGCGCTTCACTATCAATGCGATCTTGAGTGCGCTTAATGAAATCTTCAACGGTACTGCGCTTCATTCCACGAGTTTTGCCGTTAGTGAATGATGCTTGGTTTTGGATATATGTGTTATCCGCAGTTTGATAATCCGAAATGTTTGATATATTAGTACCTGTAAAATATAATGCTACTCCGTTAGCACCACCTTCAGCAATAGATGTAATAGTCCTCTCTACCCCTAAAGCCTGTGCATCACTATAGATGAGAATTACATCTCCAACTGCAAACCCATGACTTCTATAATCAGCACCAGTGACATAAACTCTATCGGCTTCTGTATTAGCACTCGCTAATACTGCTTCTTGAGGACCGATGCCGAGTAAATCTGCCACCTTTTGAGCAGTAGTATATACGATTTCGTCAGGGTTAAGAGGTCTTGTTTCAGCCTCACCGGGTGAAAAAATTATTGGCATGCTTCATTCCCCTCACCTTAGCCACATTGTGCCTCTTCAATAACCCTGCCGCCAAAATTTATCTTTGATACCCTTTAAGAGTTCATCTCCCCTAGTTGCGTCGAAATTTAATAGAGATTTGGTCATTAAACTACTAAGAATCCTATCTTGTTCTTCTCTAGGTAATTGTTGAAAATCAGGATCATTAATTGTTTGTAATTGTTCAGCATTCAAATTTGTTAAATCTACAGCAGGTACACCTTGAGTTGCAACGGCATCTACTCTTTGTTCGGGAGGTGGAGCCATTTCACCTATAGGGAGAGTAGGACCAGCCATAGGCATTGGTGCTTCGGGAGGTGCTTCGGGAGGTGCTACTGGAGCAGGTGCTACTGGAGCAGGTGCTGGTGCTTCCGGTGGTGCTGGTGCTGGAGCAGGTGCTACTGGTGCTGGTGCTGGTGCTGGTGCTGGTGCTTCGGGAGGTGCATTTTGCATCGCTTCCCTATATGCCAATGCTTCCATCATTTCCTGATGTCTTTTCGCATCGTCACTACGAGTTTTCCATGGCATTGCGTCATCCATTGCTGTTGCTTTTTCATGTCGCACATCTTCTCTTTCTTGACCTTCTTTACGGCTTTGTTTTTCACCGGAAGTATGCGGATAAGGGTCTGCAATACCTTCCTCTGCAGCAGTAATAGGTTTAACACCGGGAGGAACTTGAGAGCCGGGGTCTAACCCAGCCTCTCTTGCCGCTATATCAGCATCTCTCATTTCTTCAGACTTGATTTGCATTATTTGATTTATCATGAATTTACCTTTTCTTCTATACAATTGTTCATTAGCATGCTTATCGCCAGTAGCAAAACCATCTACAATACTAGTCTTATTTTCCTTCATCGCTTGTTCATGTTCATCCATTAACGCACCAATAACATCACCTACAATTTCTGACATAGGTATATTTTGCAAATTTCGCCGTGTCAAATGACCAAGTTTTCGTTGCTTAGTCTGTGTTATGTTTGTACCACTAGGGCTTTGACTTACGGGGTAATAATCTTCTTCGCCATATCCGGGCTTACCGCCATGTGCTGCATCAAGAACTTGGCGCTGTTCCATCTCAGCAATTTGCCTTCGGATTTTAGCAGCCTCTTCTTCGTCACCTGCTTCTTCTGCAGCACGAAGATGGGCTTCTAATCTTTCAGGTTGTTCAAATACTTTTTCGTCACCCTTCTTACCTTGACTTACACCAAAGGCTTCAGGTAATTTTTCATGACTTTCAGTAGGTTGAATAGGAGTCCTAGCATCTTCATCACCAATCATTTCTAGCATCATACCTACATGCACATCAACAGCCTCAGTTAATGGTTGTTTTAATCTCTTTATTTCATCTGTAAGGAATTCATTTAATTCTTCTTCTTGACCTTGTGATGCTAATAATCTAGCATGAGGCTGGGTACTAACAAAAGTAAATAGGGAATCATTAATTTGCCTTTCTTTATTTACCCTTTCCTTTTCCTGTTGATATTCTAAATCAGCCGCCTTTCTACCAGCGATTGCAGTGTCATCTAAGAACTCACGACTTTGCTGTGCAAAATCTTGACCCTCTTTATGTGTCTTGATTTGAGACTCAAGTGCTTCTATTTGCGATTTTATGTCCATCCTTTGCTCATGTGTCATATTCTCAGAACTACTACCTAATTGGTATTCAGGAGGTAAATTTTCTTCATCTAAGTTTTCAGTTAAGAAATTAGCGATAGCCTCCATTGTAACATTCCTTGCGTTTGCTTTGTGTCTACCCAACGCATTGGTAGAAGGTTCATACCCTACTAATTGGTCAGTACTTGGTTCAGCAGGTCTTCTTCTTGTCGCTTTACCATAAGCCGCTCCCATCTGAGCCTGACCCAGTTTACCTCTACCTTCTGTTTTAAGTGAAGGGAAACCTTCGCCACCTACCATCGTACCGGGTACACCTTCAGGTGATAATGAAATACCCGTGCTATCATGATATTGCTGGAGATCTTCAGGTGAAAGTTCTTTTGTGTTTTCATGATATTGCTGGAGATCTCTTCCTAAGAGTTCTTTATGCTTTGGAGGATGGATGCCTAATTTCGCAAACGCCTCTACCGCATTTTCATCATGATGAATGTCGAATCCCATATTTTTTGCTACTTCTCGCCAAGGGCTTTCACGGTCATTCATTAATGAACCCATAATAGCAGTTCTCAAATCTTTAGGTTGGCCGTAATCTCTAGTTACTTCACCTGCTTGATCTCTTTTAATTCCAAATTGCTTTGGTACTGGTGGCGTAACGGCTACTCCCTTCCCCTCTTCATATTCAGGAATTCTACTTTGAATTTCTGCATGCCTTTTTGGAGCATCTGCATGCCATTGCTTTTTTTCTGCTTCAAATTCATCTTCAGCAGTAGCCAAGGCTGCATCATATGCTGCCTTTTCTTCTTTATATTGCGCCATATTTTTCTTTGTTCTTACGCCTACTGCTCCACCTTTATCAGTAGGTAATGCTCTTTGTGTTAAACTAACACCTTTATCAGCAGGGTGTACTGGTTTCCTAATCCCTTTCTCTTGTAAATAACTTGATAATGAGTGTAAATGTCTAGGCATCGTTTGTACAGTAGGTCTATCTAAACCTTCTAATTCTTTTTGTGCCCTTAGCCTAATTTGCTCTACTTCTGCGGGGTCATGCATTGCACTCTCGCTTTCGTCTTTGGGTTTGGTTGTTAATTCGTGAATTTGTCTTTGAAGTTCAGAAGCCCTTGCTTGCACTTTCTTTCTGTCCTCGCTCACCGGCTCCTTCCCGTCACCTTGCGTTGCTGCAAGCGCTTGTTCAACAGCAACAAGTTGAGATTTCAAACCTTCCATTACTTTATCATCACCAAGCCCAGTAGGTTTTGCACTTGTAGCAGCAGGCATAAGCACACGCCCCGCTAATCGATCTTTAAGTCCTTGTAACCTTTGCTCCATTCGTTCGCCAGCATCAATTTCTTTACCAGCATGTCGGGCTGCTAATTGTGCCCTTCGTTCATCACTGATGTCTTCAGGAACTGCAGTATATTCTTGCCCTCCCCCTTCAGTCCTTGGTTGAACTACTCGTACTATTTTACCTCGCCCAGTCCTCTTCAAACCCATTTGTTCTAACTTTTTGTCACCCTCTTCAAATGGTAAACGATTTATTTGTTCAGTGACCTCTTGGGTTTCTTCAGGAGAAAGTTCTTCGGTACCGCCCATCTGTGCAAAGACTCGACCTATATCTTTACCTGTCTTTTTGTGACGCTTAATACCAACTTCTGCAGGGCTTGCACCCTCACCAATTTGACGCAATGCTTCATCTCGTTCTGCCCTCGTCTTTCGACCTTCTACTGCAACCTCTCTACCAGTTTCAAATGTAGGAAGTGTATCTTCACTTATACCTTCAAGTAATGCTTCTATTGCTTCATCACCTTGAAGGCCTAATATATTGTGAACCTTAGTCCTTGCAAGTTCTGGATCTATACCATTTAATTCTAATACATCATCAAGATAACCGGGATTTTCTTTAGCCCGCCTCATTAATTCCGCTTTTTTTCCTTCAGTTGTACGAATATCAGTACCTCCCATGAATTTACTAGGTGGTTCTTCTTTAGATTCTTCAACTGCTACTTCTTCTCTTTTAGGAAATTTAACAGGATCTTTTAATTTTTTAGAAGGTAATTCTATTCCCAATTTTTCGGCTGCTTCTTTGACGCTACCGGGCTTCACCCCGACTTTACCTTCAGAAAGCCGCTCGTGTTGTTCAACTTCTGTTTTTTTGTCTTTAGGAGGAGTAGTAAAAGAGCGCATGGCTTCTTCATCTTTATCTCCATAACCTTTGACTAAAACTTCGCCCATGACTAATCCTCCCGCTCTCCTAAATTGAATTCCATTTGTCTACCGCATGTACTGCAATTGTCAACCCACATAAAGTACAACATTCCACAGTTCTTACACCGTGTGCCGGACCCTATGTTTAGGACATCACCGGCTTTCTTATTACGATTGCGCTGCTTCTTGGTTATACCTTGAAGTGGTTTGTCCTCATTGAATACGGTGCCAGCCCCGTAGGACTCGGCTAACCGTACTCCACGCTTTTGCAATCGTTGGATGTCGTCTAAGCCGAGGCTATTGTTAGATTCCATCTATTAACCTCACACTGTGTAGGTTAATAAAAAGTAGTGATTACCTAAAGACTGGAATGCGTGTATATCGACGAGAGCAGTTGTACTAGCAGCCGCTACACCAGTTGCAGTTGTGCCGCCACCAGTGGCTTTGATGTCTGCGTCTATTAGTGCTGTTGCCGTACCGTCTGCCATTTGTCTAGGGCTAAAAGGCCCAATCACATTGCACCCATATCCGCTTAGTACTGCCATTAGTCGTCACCTCAAGAGCGGCGACCTATTGCGAGAAAAGTTCCACCTGTAGTTTGATGGCCTACTGCACCGGCACTTAGAGTAATTGTAGTGCCACTAAAGGTAGCCATGTCTCCGGGTAAAGTCAAATCTACTGCTGCGTATGATGTACCACCAGCGATGTCTATATGCTGAACTTTTGCAAGGTTACCTGCTGCTGTCGGATTAACTATCACTGCGTCAATGCTTGCGAGCAAACTAGCCAAAGCAATTTGAGTATCTGTCGCTGCGTAACTTCCCGTTACTATCATTCTATCACCGAAATAACTCGGTCTTGGATCTATTGTTACTGCCATTATTCTTCATCTCCTGTTATATTTTGTTCTTCAACTGCCTCTTCGACTGGAACTTCTTCGACTACAGGTTCCGGCTCAGGAGCAGGTAGGTTGAGAACGGTTCCTACCATATCGAGCAACTTGCTCTTGGTATTATATCCGCCCACGACCTCACCTTTTCCTTTAAGCCATGCACTGATGTCTTTCTTAGTCCAGCCACTATCAGGGAGTCCGTCATTACCGGCATCGACTGTTACACCTGCGTCATCGTGAATCACGAAAAACTGAGGTCTTAGTCTAAACCTGTGTTCATCAAGCCATGCCTGACTAACTTCTACGGTTTCCCCTCTTATCCATTCCCCTGCTATGTCCATCCTACGACGGTACATTAAGGGTCCACGGAAGGTTACTTTAGGCAAGTTGAATCACCTTAACCTGCGATTAGTGTAATCAAGGTAGTATCGGTTGCTCCACCAACAGTGAATGTTAGTTCACCAGTTTCGTGTGCCACTACAGTTACTGCTGCTGCCAAAGACTCGTCAGTGTCAGTGTTGTTTGTCAAGTTGATAAGTGCATAAATTCGACTTAGGCTTGAGTCATAAGCATTAACTGCAAACTTTTGAGTTGTTCCTGTATTACCTGTTACCATAACTGAAATTAGTCTTAGACCTGATACTGGTACATTCGTTCCTGCAGAGTTAGTTGCTGCAAATGGGGTCAAACTACCCGGATAACCGGAGGTACCCCCACTGTATGCAGCCCCTGCTCCACTTAGCCAAGCGGTGTTGTCGCCCATTGTACCGTCTGCATCAGGTGCACTTGCTAGTGCACCCGGAGTGTTACCTGCAATTGGTATATCTAGGTATGTTGTCGTTACTGTTAGTTGTGTGTGCGATGTTACTGTTGCCATATTTTTTCATCTCCTTATTTTTATCACCATTAACTTCACTTAAGAGCACGGATCTGTCCTTGGCCTCCAAAGAAAGTAGTCCAAACTTCACCCATTGTGCGGTAAAGTCCTTCTTGCCCTAGTCTGTTAATTGCGAATGGGTCACCAGTCTCGATACCGGACTCAAAGTATTGAGTTGGTTTCGCAGTACTGTAGTATAGATAATCAGTGTCAAGCAGGTAAATTCTGCTGATACCGTCTGAGGCTACATCCTTAGATGGGATGATAGGTACACCGTTGTAAGTTGCGACAATAAATCCTGCCTCAACACCGGGTACACCTTTAACGCCGTTGTAAGTTGGTACAACTCTCTTCTCTTCCATGAACCTTTGTTGGCTCTGTAGAAGTTGCTGAATACGCATCAGAGTGTCATATCCTGTTAGTATAACCTTCGGGTTACCACCACGAATCCAAATCTTTTGGAACATTTCGTCAAGGTGGTCAAGGCTTAGAGTTCTGTCAGTAGAAGTGTCGCTAACAATATTGTTGCTCATCTCTGCACTTGCCCAAGAGTTTGCGCTTCGGTCAATGCTGTAGATGTCAAGGTCATTATCAGAAGATAAGTCGTCATGCCCTGCGTTCATTCCTGTGGTTGTTGCTGCAGTACCGTCATCATGGTATGCTGCAGTGATTCGGTCCAAAGACTCGATGTCATTTCCAGCAGGTGTGTCTACATCTGTAGTTAGCATTTGGTTGATGTGCTCAGCGTGGTGCTTGCCCATCTCTTCCTTTAGGACAGAGCGAATGTCGCCAAGTCCGTCATCCTTGTCATTCAAGAAGATTGCAACCTCGGACATATCGAATGAGTGTGCGATTGTCTTAGGCTTTGCTGCAACATTTTGGAATGTTGGCTTGGTAGTGTCAGGTAGTGTGCCGTTCTCAGGAATTCCGCCACCAACAGATGTTGAAGGCTTAGCGGTGACAACACGCCATCCACTTCGGTCCCAAGGTTTCTTAGGTAGAATGGAGAATGCGTTGAATTCTTGATTCAACTGGCTCCATACTTTGCGTCCGTAGATCGCTTGGTAAGTTCCTGCAGTTGTGCTCAATAACGGAGCATCTGCTTTGAGAAGTTCGCTACCGGAGTAACCGAATCCCATGTTAGTTCCAGCGCCATAATAATAACGCTCCATGTCTTGTACTGTTCGTGTATAATTTCGTGCCATGTTTATTCCTCCATTTAATTCCAAACTGTTCCTGCGAGACTGTGTACTTCATCCCACGACATGTTTGCTAATTCCTCTGTAGTTGGTATTTCTACTGTGGAGTTGTCATTTGCTTTGCGGATTTCTACCGCAGGTGTTGCAGAACTAATGTTATCAATTCTGTCACTTAGTTGTGATATTGCTTTCTCGATGTTAGTTAGTGGTGCACGAGCATCAAACTGTGATGCTGCACGAGCCTCTGCTTCGGTACTGAGTTCCTTTTGTAGGCGCTCGCCAAATACATCGTTTAAGTTGTTCTTGAATTGCTGCTCGATTGCAGCAGCCTTGAACACTGCATATGCTTCTTCAATTTCAGTTGGTGAAACTGTTTCAGGGTTTAGGTAAGATTTTGCGACTGAACCGCCACTACCTAGTCCTGATGCAGATAATGCACCAGTTGATGGCGAACCACCCTCTGTTGCACGACCTGCTACTTGTCCATTCATCTGTGTTTCAGGGAACTGCTCAGGTGTGCTACCAAGGTTAGCCTTAGTAACATCATCGAAGTGAGCACGAGCCGCACCAGTATCTACACCAGCAGACTTTAGGGTATTCTCCATCCAGTCTAGGTATTCGCTACTGATAACATCGCTGTAACCATCGCTCTTTTTTGTTTCATCTTTGTCCTTATCGGTCATTTTTTCATCATCCTCTTTATCATCGGCTAATTCTAGTTTGTCACCTTTCGGCGGCGGAGGTAAATCATCATCATCATCGCCTTCTTCTTCCTCAAGTTCGTCTAAGACTTCCTCAAGTTCTTCTTCCTCATCCTTTGGCTTGTCCATATCGTCAAGTTGTTTAGATAAGCGATCGATTACAGATGATAATTCACCCAATGCATCTATTTCATTTGTCATAGTTGTGTCCTCCTTTAGTATTCTAAAGGATGCTTCAGGGTTAATCCCCTTTTCACAAATAGTAACTTCATGTAGTTCTAACTTGGAGATTTCTGTATAGTCTCCATGCTTTGCATCTGCTTTGTTAATGCGCTTAAACGCTTGTCCACCGATGCTGAACCCTGTTAGGTTACCCTTGCGAATCTCATTGGCTACTTCACGAGCCTTCTCGATGTCATCTCTTAGTTTGATGACAACGAACATGCCAGCGTCATCGACACCGGACTTCCATAGTCTACCATCAGAATCAGTGTAAGCCTTGATTACTTCACCAACCTGAATGTTTGAATGTGCTAATTGTACATTGCGGAAACCTTGTGCTTTCATAAAGTTACCAAATGCATCTTTTAATGCTCCACGAGTAATTAAATCGCCTTGTTTATCTACCATCTCTACAGATGCATAACCAGCGATAATTAAGTCATTGGAGGACTTGATAATGGAAATACTAGCAGGGTGTGCTGGGGTAGAAGCCCTAAGCGCCGCCGCATTTGCCATGACCAATTTTACGCCACTTATACTATTTAATAAGGTACGAAGGCCGCTTTATCTCTGTCTATAGACAAATGTCCATCAGTATCATCTACTATTTCACCAAGAGCAGGCTTGCGGTACTTTGATTTTTTATCTTCAGCCATCTCTCGTTTTTCACGCTCTATATCCCGAACATCGTGATCGGGCATTGTCTTTGAACCAACAAGACTAGTAGGGCCACTTGGCGATTCTATAGGGGTCGCATAACCAATTCCAAGCCCCATTGCACCTGTAGATGAATCTCCTACAGCACCTACACTTGACTTAAGCATAGAAGAAACTAAATTCAGACTTTTGGCTAATAATCTTCTAACTTTGTCTTTCTCCCAAAAATCAGTACCTTCTACTTTCTTAGGAGGAATTAGCGGCTCTCCTTCACCTTCCGACTCATGTACCTCGGCTTTACTCTCTTCATCCATTACTATTAGATCTGCTTTCAACATTACCCCAGCAACCGGCGACCAAAACGGCCTTTGACTTTCTGCTAAGCGAATTAGCCAGCCATTTTCTGCTTTGGGATTAAACATATACCACTCGCCATCTATAGAAGAAGCACGGTAACTAACATCACCTGCTGCCATCTTGATAACTATTCTATCCCCCTCTCTATCGATTTCATGAGGCCATAGTGTAGGCTCAGACTTAGTAAACATAGATAATGTCTCTGTACTAGATACACCTTCACCTTCCGCTTCACCCTTAATCTCATTACTATTTACAGTATAAATGTCAGCACCATCAACATTTTCAGTTACCGATATTGTATCTACATTAACCGTTACAATATCACCTAATTCATATTTATCTTTACTTTGAAATGATGTACCTACATCCATGTAAGTATCACCCTCATACTCAACAGCACGATTACCAAGTGATTCTTCATGAGTAATAGGACCAGTACCTAATCGATATGTGTACGAAGATGTACCCTTTCTGTCAAGAACCATCAAATTGATGTCTTGACCTTCATCGAATAATACCCACTTTGGATGTCGGCTTTCTCCTTTCATATAAGTGGAGTTAGCGTCACGCAATACCAAACGATCGTGTTCCTTACGAAGGTCTTTGATAATAGCCTCTAAACCAACATCATCTGTTAATCTCAAATTATGGGCCGCAGGTAATAGTACATTTTCAGTACTCTCCATTGTTCCTCTTAGAATCTTAATTCGCTCTTGCAATGATAAATCAAATACATCACCATCATCATATTCAACAATATCAATTACATTGTATTCATCATCAGCGTACACTACATCAACTACGAAGTCTTTATCTGAAATCTTGGAGAAATTCTTCTTAGTCTCTTTGTCAAGTTTAGCATCCCCCTTAGCAGACACCTTCTTACCTTTCTTTTCTACGAAGTATCTTGGACCTTCAGGCATAGCAGATACTATCCAGTCTCCGCTAAATCCTCGGAGATGTTCTAAATCTTCAAGTTTGAATATGCGATGCATGGGTTGTAGTATCGGATAATCTGCATCTGCTTTGAGCATAATATCAGGATCTGATAATGATGCTAATAGTATCGCTCCTTCAGTTACATCGTGTTTCTTCTCTAATCCACTAAATGCAGGAGGCCTTCCAAAACCAACTTTATTATGCTTACCCAAAAGATGACCCCACTGTTCTACGAATTCGGGGATAATCCGCTCATACATAGACATTGGCATAGTTCTTGATGAAAAATCATAAGGTTCAACATTTTCCCACCTAACGATTTTTTGATTATGATCGCGAATTGCTTTTATTGTAGGTCGATACCCTGTCCACTTAAAGTGGTCACTAGGGTCAGTAAAGATACAAGTGACTCCGTTCCCCCCTCGCTCTGAAATATTAGATATGGTACCCATTCTATTTTTGAAAGAAGGATGAGTCAAAGCACTTACACCCTTAGTATCAGTAGAAGGATTAACCACTATATGCCCATCTAATATTTGCGCTGCACCTCCATAAGAATGCCGTGGAGGGACAAAGTGAATACCTAACTGCTCTTCCATTATTCTAGTCTTTTCAGTAGGTTGGCCCTCATCATCCAAGTGTAAAAGGTGGCGCATTGCAACCACATGACGGTTAACTGGGTGATCCCAATCCTCACTCTGCTCTAACAAATCTCCTTTCAACTCAGGGTGCATTGCGATTAATAAATCATGAACTGACATTTGCCTAATGTGAGGTGCTACTTCTTTCAATTTTTCAGGAGGATGGGCAGATTGAATTTCTCGTAATTTGTCAAATACATTGTTAGATGTAAAGCCTCTTTCGTTATCAAAGAACGGTACATTAGTAGTACCAAGACCAAAATTTATTTTTTGAGTTCTCACCTGAGCATGCCCAGTATGAAGCCCATTAGTCTTGACAAGTTCTCTAATTAAATTATGAGTCTTACCGCCTTCAGGTAATTCCGTTTTACCATCTTCACTTGAAGTATTATATGTTTGAAATCTGTCATCAGGTTCCTGCATATGTAAATCCCTTTCAGATTCAAGAGCGACTACCACAGCATTCGATAACATTTCATGAGCGCCTTCTCCCATTGATATTCCTTGAGCATCTATCATTGCTCTATTATCTTGACTTTTCATACCAATAGCGTTTATATCAGCAGCCAATTTCTTCACTTTTTCTCTTGGTCCTCTAGTAAATGTATTCGGTTTATAGCCTCTTAATCGCTCAACTTCGTCAGCAAGTTCTTCCTTTATTTTTTTATAATCCTCATTATCAGTATCGTCATTTGCTTCATATTCATGAATAGTATTTAGTTTATCCATCAACGCTTCTTTAGTTAATTGAGGCCCCTTCAGATATTCAGCCAAATCATGACGGGCTTCCTTGAACTCATCATGCAATTTTACTCTACCATCTATCAGATCACCGTTGGCTTTAGTCCCATGTATTAATCTGTGCTTTGCGTTGCCTAAATTTTCATAGTCATCGTATAAACGATTCCTTTCTACATTACTTATGCCCGGCTCTTTTATTCGTTGAAGTATTTCTTCCATATTTTCATCATGGTCTCTGATATGTATGCGTATATCTTGTACCCTTTTTGCAGCAATATCAAACTTATCCTGTAATTCCTTTTCACGAGTTACATCATCTTTAGTGTGTGCGTGTCTAAACAACGCAGTTACGCTTTCATTAAATGACTCCGCATCTCCTAAACCTAACACATCATTACGCTGTGGATTAAAAGGGTGATTTCCACCCCCTAACATTTCATGCTTGTTATGTGAAACATGAATCTTTTTGTATTCTGCACGGGTTTGTTGATCAACTCTACTTATTTCTTTACGGTGTGCATCCGGTCCTACAAAGCGAAAACTATCAGGTATACTTTCATAATCACCTTCAGTAGAACCTTGGCCTCTCATTCGGTATCTACCCCAGTCGCCTTCCTTTATCTTATCATAACTTTCACGCATATTAGCCCTATGTTGCTTCTTATTGGCTATCGTGTCCTCTACAGAATGTGAACGGCCCCTAATGCTTTTATCTAAACCACCTGTACCTCGCCCTATACCCATGTAAGGTCTATTATATTGAGATAATTGTGCAGAAGGCTCAATTGCCGCCTTCATTTCCAATAACGCATCTTTCTGTCTCTGCCTACCTATATTTTTAGTTATATCATATTTAGGAATATCACCTAACGATCGTAATACTACCTTTGTAGGCTCAGGGAATTTGACATTTTCTAAACCTAAAGCCTTTTTTGCCTCATAATCTGCGAATTCCTCATCGTCATATACATTATGAAAAAAGCGTGTTAATTGAGGCTGGCCTGCCCAAGAAAGTGTATTAGAAGTAGATAGTAATGGTTTAGCAATACCTGTCCCTGTCAAAGCATTTGAGTCAAATTCTTCTCTAGGTCCAATATAATATAAGTCCTTATCAGCATCTTCATACAAATTAGAACGACGGCTATAACTTTCAGGATGCTCAATATCAAAAAGTAAATTTTGACCTTTGTGATGAAATATGGGCGCTATTACCTTAAGTGCATTATTTAGATCTAAATGGTGCCCACCCATACTTTGGAATATCTGAGAAAACATATCATTAAATCCTCTATGATCGTCATTCATAAAACCTCCAGCCTCCTCTAAATCCACCCTTCTATTCATGTAAGGTATAGCATGATTTCTCATCTCCGTACTATCGTAAATAGCGTCTTTACCTGTTTGCATCTGAGCATCTATATCCTTAATATCATCTGCTTTGAAATTATCATATATTATTTGGTGAACCCTATAATCTGAACTAGGGTGCTTTCCACTTTCATAATGGCTTTGAAATTTAGGATCCCAATTAACTGCTGCATAAAGTCCACTTCTCGTTATATTTTTCGGATTAACTTTAGTCAACCAATCGTTCCAACCTCTTACTGGTTTATCAAGTTCCATGTCATCCATAGTAAATTGTTTGGTTTTATTATCATATTTGAATAAATCATGCCTTAATATATCAGCCTCAAGTGCAGCCGCATATGCGTCATTTTCTGATATGTTTTCATTATTAGTCATTATAATGTCTTTTGTTCGATTTATTATTTCCTTATTTTTATCCGGTAACCCCAACATAGCGTAAATGCCTCTTTGTAAATTTCGCTTCTGTTTAGGAAAAAGAGAATCGAATACATGATTTGGGATTTCACTATGTTCTGCAGCAACTGCTTCAGGGGTCGCAAAATCATTCTCTGAAGCATGAGTATCTTGTTTAGTCAAAGAATCCAATAATGACTTTGCCCTAAGCCCTAAATTAAATCTAAGTCTTGCCGTGTTAATCCCTAACCTCTCTGTATCATCACTTAAATCTTCATCTTTATCTAAACCGTTTTTAGAAATATAATCATATATATGCTCTCTTTGCGCTTTATTAAAACCTTCCAAACCAAACAAATAATCTTTGAGAGTAAAATCTCCATTTCTCATTTCTTCTAAATGCAATTCAACATTTTTTTCAGGCCCTAAACGATTCTCCTTTTCTGCAAGTCTAAGATGGTTAGAATCATTAGTATTAAGTTGATCAAGCATATTACCCATATTTGCTACATTCGGAGTAGACCTATCTCTACCATCCTTTAACCAACCTCTTATCCTCCCATCATCATATTCAGCCCTTGATTGACCTCTATGCTTTGGATCATCATCAGACACTTTATGATAATTAGCCATAATAGAAAACCAAGCAGGTACTAAATCTTTTGAACCATTTGAAAAGGTATGTAATAGATTTTGCATCAGAGGATTATTGTGAGGTTGCAGATAATGATTCTCTTCAATAGTAGATTCAGGATGAGGAACATTATCGAATTGAGTAGCACGAGTATCACGCTTATACCCAACATCAAATGTTAATTTTTCACCACCAAATCCTGCACCTTCTGCTGATATATTTTGTCCGGGTTCTATGTAACTATCTTGATCGAAAAAATCCACACCGTACTGCGGCAGTTGATTCTGTTCTTGCTTAGCAATCATCAAGAGTACATCTTCATTGTATACAGATTCATAATACAAATCTGCTTTAGTTACAGAACCGTGAGCCTCAAGATATTCATTCGCTGCTTCAGATAAACCTATACCATCAACTAAAGACTTAACAAAAGTCTTTCTACGAAGATTCAGAGTATCTAAAGGAGTCTCTATCAAACCATCACCCGCCGCTTAGTTTAGGCGGCGAGACAGATTTCCAAGACTCTTTCTTATTTGCTGGTCTTGATACTTTTGGATGTTGCCACCAGCCGATTTAAGCACAGGGCCTTCACCACCCTTTTCATTAAGTCGGTACTTTATTTGACTATCATATGCGTCAGGGAATTGAGTTGGTTTGTCAAGTATGTTACTCTTTTCTGAACTAGCACCTGCATTCTTAACATCTTCAGATTCAATCAAACTATTGTTAGTAGTATATGCTGCACTCTGTACATTATCTTTACCAGCAGATTGGGTCATGAATCTTTCTTGACCTTGTTTTGAGCCTTCTTTTTGAGTGTATTCGGGATAACTGCTTCTTGCCTTTTCAACTTTATCAGCCAATTCATTCGCTTTTTGTAACATTTCTGTAAAATTTTCATCTCTTGGTTCAAACCGTGGTTTCATTTTAATCACTCCATTCCCATATTATTACCAGTGGACCCGGTACTCTTTGCTTGGTCAGCCAATGCGTGAATATCCGACCATTCCATATCATGGAATTCAGCATTAGTAGAAGGCATAGACAATTCATCCCCTTTCGTAAACAAATCACCTTCGATTGGTCTGAAATCATCTGCAATCATACCACTTGGCCTTTGTGTCTTAGACATTACAAACCCTGCTTTCTTTAACATATTCATAGGATCCGCCATTGTCTTTCGCAAATTAATATTCTCTTGCTTAAGCATTTGCAAATCATTATCCATATTTTCCATCTTACTAATGAGCGCACCCATTAGTTTCTCTGCCGTCTTTTGTTCCCCCTCTTCAGACATAGTAATCACCTCAAACAGTACGATTGCTTAATCTTTGCATAATATGACCTGTACGGTTTGTACGAATCATACCGGGTAAAACATCATTAGATGCTGGATGAGTCTTTTGAACTGTATTAAATCGCATAACTGGTGTACCACCAGCATAGATGTCATTAACCCCTACAGTTGCAGTATCTTCTTTCTTAATTGCCTTTTCAACATCGTTAGACAAGTAATCAGCATACTTTGTAATTTCATTAATATGAGAGCGAGCACTCATTGCGTCTTGTTCATCTAGTGCTTTGTAAAAAGCATCAATATGAGTACGCATCTTTCTAGCCATTGGGTCAAGTTTCAACAAGTCCATGTACGGGTCCACCACTTCACTTAACTTTAATCTTGTCATGCACCCTTGAATCGACCTGAGTTTCCAATACTAAGGGCTGCTTGTTCAATGGGACTTGGAGTTGAGCCTCTTTGTTGTACGCTACTTACTGGAGAACCACTACCCATACTAGTTCTATTTTGAGGACTAGAGTTAGGACCACCATCACTCATACTTCTAACGCCAGCAGAGGCTTGACCACCCATTACTCCGGCTAATTGTGGAGGAATATTACGACTCGGTAATTGACCGGGGTTAGCCTGAGGTTGTGGCATACCGCCACCCGGAGGCATCATACCGCCACCCGGAGGCATCATACCGCCACCCGGAGGCATACCGCCACCCATACCTTGCTGCATCTGTTCTGCTGGATCAGGTTTCTTGTAAATGAAGCGAACATCTCTATTACCTTCTTGAACGAGTTCAGGTTGATAACCAAGCATAACCATACGCTGTGCGATATTGACTTCCATCTCATCACGGCGTAATCTAGTAACTTCATCTTCTTCTTCATTAGGATAAAGGGTCAATTGCCAATCACTGACATCTAATTGTTCCATAAGTCGAGGGAATAAATGCTCAGTGTATACTTTATGACCGAACTCTACAGCACGGTTAGTAACAAGTATCTGCATCCCTTCATTATTTAGACCACCTGATTTACCAGTGTCCATCATAAATACATTCGATACTCCATAAAATGACGCTATGCGCTGTCGCATCTCATCCCTTGCTGGAAGATATTGCATCTCTTCAAGTGTGTCCATGAATTTTACCCAATTGACCCCGCCCTTACCAGTATTAGATTCAATACCAATCTTAGGAATGTAATGTGGATCACGCTCTAACTTCTCATCCATAGATTTGAAGAAAGACTTCATCGATTCTAAATTATCAGTTGTCACTGAAATAAGACCTTTAGGCATTCGACGCTTACTATAAGCAGTATACATGTAATTGTCCATTGCTGTCAAAGTCATAGCCTGTCTCCATAATGACGAAACAGGTGAACGACCATACAATTTAGATGGATTGTATTTACTAACATGAATTACTTCACCTTCTAAATAATATTGAGTTTTACCACTGCCTGCTGTATTAACATAATGTACATCTTCTAAGGCATACCCGCAAGTTTCACATTCCTTTTCTTCTTCTGCATAACTACGCACCACATCTCTATGTAATGGACAGGCTCGATACCTACCTCCTCTTACACCACGCTTATCTGATATAATACGCAAAAATATAGGGTCACCTCTAATTATTTCCTTTACTCTATAGAATGAAATCTCTTTTGTTTCAGGGTCTTGATAGTATTCTTTAATGAGAATCATAAAACCATCATCCATAATATTAAGATCATACTCAATTTCTCTTAATACATCCATAAAGGTCTGCTCCATACTGTTACGCTGGTCTATTAACCAACGAGGATAAACAATTTCATTAGGGTCAGGTGTTTCTAAATTAATACCTTCACACTCAAAACATTCTTCGACATCATGTTGATGCTCTTTTCCACAATCTATACACTTCTTGTGAAACTTTCTCTCCCAATAATAACCCCTACGGAAGATTTCTTGTTGAAGTGTTGTCAATACAGTTCGCAAAATGAGATTTTCATTAGCAACTGAATAAAGTGCTGGTATAGTAATACCCTGAACTAACACTGGTTCTTGAATACCAGTAGTCCATAATGGCATTTGAGGAGCAGGTGTTCTTCTTCTCCTGAAACCATTACCAATACTAGATAATATTCTACCTATTCTACTTTGTTTTTCTTCTGCCATTACAATTCCTCCGCCCAACTTATAACCATATCTTCATCTACTCCCCATTGGCGCAGAGCCTTCTCTGCTTTGTGTGTTCCGTTCCAAGATTGGTATTGAACATACTGTTTCATCAATAGGTTATCGGGTTCTAAAAAGTAATGCGCCATTGCTTTTGCCACTTTACTCTTTGTAACAATATGAGGTAAAGTACCACTAAGTAACTTAGCAGTATCTTGTCCTCTAAATTCAAGTTGGTGAGTATTAGGTGCTGTAGCACTTACACTTTTATTAAGTTGCAAAGCACCAAAGCCAAGATTATCGTGTAATTGCGAACAGTGTAACCTACCTCGCTCACCTTTAGTAACCAATGTTAATCTTGGTTCACCTCTTTCCGTAATAGTAAAGGTACCACATTCATCGATAAAGCCTCCTGCATAAGACCAAATATCTTTGATGATAATATTATCATCCTTTGCTGCAATATATTCTCCTGTTTTATGACCCTTAATTATCGCAATTTCTTCTCCATACATCTTTAGTAATTTAGCCATACGGTTTACATTAAGTCTTTTAGTACCCTTTTCAATTAAGCGCTCAGTGATATTTCTTGCAGTTAACGGGCCATCCTTTTCTAATTCACCCTTCGCTAAATTTAACCAATTCTGTTGTTCTTTACTAAGTGTATTAAACTGATTAAGTGCACCTTTCCATATCCCCTTAGCATCTTGCTTGCTCTGCATAGCGGATTCCCAAGCATGGGTTTCTTCTTCCCCCCATACATCATGATATTGATCTAAACCTTTGAGTATATTATCTGCGTTTTCCCATTGGGTACACGCCCTTTGAAGAGTATTCTTTTTCAAATCACCATAAATCCTCAATGATTTGAGGGTTCTTTCATCTAAACCCAAGTGAATAATAGTATTATGGTGGTTATCCGCCCAGTCCAACGAATGAAGTGTTGCCTGAGCCTCTTGTAGGTGAACCTGTTCAATTGATTTAATCAAATCACTTACACCTTCCACTCCTTCTGCCTTACGCAAATCGGATATGAGTTCATCTGCGGTCTTACCTATCCTTGTTTCAAACCAACCTTCACCAGTTTTAGGGAATGATGGTCTTATAAATTCAATGTCTTTTTGAAAAGATACAGCATCCTTTGCAATTGCAATAGCACGATTAGGTTGAGATTTAATAAATGGGTGTTCAACTAAAGTAGAGGCTATAATTGTCTGTAATTCATCACCCATATCAATAATAGATGTATGATTACCTACTCCTAACGAACCCCACATAATATCTCCCTCTTTCTTTATTAAGCAACAAACCACCCTTGACTAGGGGCTGCAGGTTTATCGCCCAACCACTCTTCAAATCCGGGCAAATAGTCATCAAGCATAACTATACTGCCTTTGAATTCCTTAGTAGCCCAATTAGATAACGCCAATGCCATTGCCAAGTCATCATGAGAACCTACAGATTCTAAGCGACCCTTCTTAGTCATACCAAATCGAGTAAGTTGAGTCTCTAATTGTCTAGTAAACTCCTTACTTCGCTCATTACCCCAAGGAGTTTTTATCTTACCTTGTTCAAAAGCCATCAATAATGACATAAACATACTCTCTTTTCGCTGTCGAGTAGTCATAAATGTCTTAATTGGTATGTCTTCCCTCATCTCTTTGAGTTCCGCTTCAAACATTCGTTGGAAATTGTTACCTTCAAGTTCAATTAAATCGGGCTGAAACCTATGATTTAACAAAATTATCCTCTTTTTCTGTGCTGCCCCGCTCAACCCCTTCTCATTTACAGCATTAATTAGTTGCTTTTCCTCACTATCAGGGGGTGTTCTAAGCGTAACCATAGCAGTATAGTCGGCATTGCTGTCAGATGCTATCGCTGGATCCCAACCAATGAAGTGTTGACCGAAAACCCCTGCAGGTTGGCCCTCTTCATCATACTCTGACTCTGCTCTATCCAACAATACTAGGTTTTCATCCCTTGCTTTCTCAAGAAGAGTCATAGGAAACATACTAGACATATCGTGAATAGGCTCACAAAGGTACTCACGAGCAAATCTAATGGCTGGCATAGACGATTCTCGTATCTTTAGAGCGTCTAAAGGCCACCTAGAAGGCCATAATGGTTCCCCATTATCCCTTATTGCAGGGTATGTTTCGACCCTAAATGCGTCTTTTTGCTCTAATTCAGCGTATAAATCGTTGTAACTGAAGGGGGTACCGACCATCATTAGCCTCCCTGTGTGGTGCAAAACCGGCAAAAGTACAGTATAGAACCAATCTGCAGCCCTTTGTAGTTCAGTAACAGTGGTTCCCCATAGAATATCGTCACATACTACAATATCAGGGTGAAAACCACGAGTTGCCCCACCTACGGATTTAGCCATAAGTCGGCTTTTATTGGTAAATTCAAAGTAAGATTTGTTCCAAGGTCTACCTTTTGGCTTCAAATCCTTCAAAACATCCTTGGTTTCTATCAAATTTCTGATAAAACGCATGTGTTCAAGGGTCTGTTCAAGGCTATGACTGAATATCATAATATGAGTATTGGCCTTAAAAGCCGCTAACCACAGCGCATATGACATAAAAAACACGGATTTACCATGATCACGAGATGCTTTTACACAATATCGCTTACTTTCGCTTAATCCTTTGAGCCAGCGTTCATGATGTTCTGAGAATTCAAACCCTAGTATCTCAGTAAAAAAATATTCAAAGGACTTTTTGGACATTTTTAAGTCCATTTCCTTGATGAACTCTTCTTTATTCGTCAAAATACTTCCTCCTGTTCTTCTACTACATCTGCCAATTGTTTTGGTGCATTCTCTTCGTTCGGATTAAAACCTAATGGAGCCACTTTGAAGCCTTCCGGCAGAGTCGGCGGTGTTCCTTTCCCTTCCGGTAATTGTGCTATTTCGCCATCATCATTAAGACCTGTCTCGGTTGTAAGTTTTTCTTCCAGTACTCTGTCAGCATTATCTTCTTGAGTCGCACCAATACCGTGTTGCAGGTTTTGAGGAGGAAGAGCACCGGGCTGACCTTGTGGAGGAGTTACAAAGTAAGTAGGATCCACCTTATTAGCAGTTTGTTCTAATGTCTTAGGAGTTGTAACATCTGATATTGTTGCTACCTCACTTTGCCGACTTCCAGCATCATCTCCCTCATATTCTGTTCTACCTGTTAATAAATCTCTTATATCTCCACGCTGTACTGCTCTAAAAGATCTGCCTAGATCATCAGCAACTTCTTCTAGCGAGGCACCGGGATGCATCTCTCTAGCATATCTTTCAAAATCCTCTTCTGTAGGTCTTTGAATTATCTCACCATTTTTTCTTTTAACTTGTGGAAATTGTAAATCTTCTGCACCCGGCCTTTCAGAAAAACCTTGGAATTGTTGCATCATCTTAGCCCGCTCTTGTGCATCTTTTTCTTTAAGTTCCAAAGCAGCCTGTGCATCTTTTTCTTTAAGTTCCAAAGCAGCCTGTGCATCTAATTGTGGTTGCATCTGTTGTCGTATTTGCTCTTTCGCTTTCTGCTCCATCATATATTTATCTTTAAGAGAATCTATAGCACTCTTAGAATTAATCGCATTAAAGCCAATTTTACCTGCTCTAACCATATTCATAACCCATTCATGAAAAGAATTGGCTGGCGTTAATGCCCCAACCATAGCACCACCAGCACCACCCACTAACTTACCAGCCCCTCTAGTTACAGGATTATTCACTAATTTACCTGTAGTGTCAAAAAACTGGCGTTGAGGAGCGGGCATCCCTTGTTTTTGAGCATCCCATCTCGGACCTTTACCTAACAAATCGTCAGGAGATTCCACCGGAGCCTTTACGAAAACTTTACCCATTTCAAACACCACCAAAAGTAACTTTAGTTGCTTTAACTATCAAAGGAGACATATTCCACTGCTTGGCTACAACATTCCAGTCTCCCTTTGTAGCCATGATACCATGAACATCTGAAGTAGTAAGACCAGTAGACATCGCAAAGGAGCGAACATCATTGTAAGATTTGATAGAATGGTGCTTCTTAACATACTTCATAACCTCACCATCCTTCATAGCCGAAAGAATCTGTAAACTTTCAAACGATTTTTGAATTTGATTAATGTCAGGGATGTAAGGAATATCTGAAGTCAGGACAGGAGGGACAGGATATGGTTCTCTCGGAACTGACATTCCTTCTAATGGTGGAGATTCAGGTGTAACATTTCCATAAAGATGACTAGTGTCAGCACCCTGATACTCTGTTATACCCTGTATAGGGTTTTCAAGACTATGAACTTTAGAATAAATATCGGCTATCGTACTGACATTCCCTGCAATAACTTGTTGTTCAAGCGACAATCTATCCATACCATGGTTTCTAATTGCCTCTGCTGCACCTTCATGATTACCACCCATTTGATTAGTAAGAGCAGCATGTAAAGCGTGTAAATTACGAATTGCTTTTGGTGTTTGTTTACCTGCGACATGACCATGTGGAACTTGTACATCTATAGCATCCCACATCTGATCAATAATTGGTTGAGGTACCTTCAAATCATCTGCAACTCTCTTCAAATAAGTAGGTTTACCATTTTCACGAATCCCAAATCCCTGTTTACCTTTAGTGGCTGCTTTTGAACCATCACCACCAAATAAATGAGTCATAGCAGGGGCCTTCTGTAATTGTGAAATAAGTTCCGGTCTTTGTAATAAAGCAGCAGCCTCTGCTCTGTCTTCCTCAGTTAAATGTTCAGCACTTGCCGCTTGTTGTAAAAAGTTAAGGATTGCTTGTGTTCGGGCACCACCGGGTGCACCTGACCTAGAATCAGGTACAAGCATCTCTGCAGGATAATGTACACCCCCATGACTCGTAGAGTGTACAGGGGCGGCCGCTTCACTAGGTTGATAAGGGGCATCTGAATACATATCGACTCTTTGTGCATGTTCATCAGGTAAACGACCATTCAATACTTCTCGTAAATCTTTCTTATGGATTGCATGCACACGCCCAGTTGACAATGGTTCTAATCTTACAGAAGGATCTCTAAAATCCATTAAATGTTCTGCATGATCTTGAAAAGGCCCTGCACCTTCGGCATTAACAAACCCCTGACCCATGAAATAATCATTCATTATCCCCATAAAATCCCTAACTTCTCTAAACAACGGTTGGTTGGCAGAATCTATGTACTGCCCTGTATCACTCTGAGGGTGTTCCCTTAGCGATACATCGTCTTTCTTCTTATTCACAGTAATTAAGCGACCAAGTGCTTTAGGTTCATTTCTAAAATCATAAAAGTTATCCGTACCGTGTCTTGGGTGTGCACGGTTAGAAAATAATTGTCCTTCCTCAGGTTTACCTACCCAATCAGATGCCGTTAATCTCCTCCATGAAGGATCATTAAAATGTGGCAATATATCTTTTTCATGTCTGTTTCGATTATGTTGGTCTACCATAGTATTTATTGCTTGTATACCATGTTCACGAGTAAATTGCTCAGGAGAAAAATCATTTTTTGCAGCCATCCTCATAATTTGTCTAAGTAAAGCATCTATCATATGATAATGACCTTCTCCCTGCCTACCAGTTGGTGCCCTATCAACAGGGTACTCATCCCCATTACTGTCCGTATGTATTTCACTACCTCTATGTTCATCCAATATATTATCTAAAAACGGCTGTAAATTACCATCATCATCAAGATAAACTCTCATTACACTTTTTAGTAATAAGTTATCACCCAACAAAACAGAACGAGGGGTGGTCTTAAACATTAAGCAACCCTTCCTGAACCCTTCCTACCAAATGTCTTACCGGAACCACCAGCACCATCACTTCTACTACCGTGCTGTGCCTCATCTGCTTGAATACTTTCAGTACCACCTTGCGGGTTAGTAGACATAGTTCCGTCACCCGGCCCTGCTTCACCAACTCCACCGGGGTCAGCCATTTTCAGTCTACGGTCATCAACTTTATTCTTGAGTCTGCGAAGTAATGCTCGTAACTGATTGAATTGCATGTAGTCCATTTTCTTACGAACTAATTGAATATCTTTCTTCATAGAATCTATCGATGCCAACTTCATGCTAGGTTCTTTAGGCATCGCTGGCATCTTGGGCGCAGCCATTTCCTTAGGCATCTTAGGAGGAGTTGGTTTACCCATACCCTTGGGGCGCTCACCCATAGTTGGACGAGGTTGCATACCCTTTGGCATCTCTATACCACCCATCAATCTACGAGAAGCGTGTTGACCTAATGTCTGTTGATATTTTTCAGGGAATAGACTTACTGGCTGAGTAGTCTGCCTGTGGCCTCTGTGTAACGCTAACGGTGCTTCGTTAAGCCCACCTTTGTCTGCAGGGTGACCCATTGCACTGGCTACACGCTTACCTCTAATTTCAGAAATTTTGTCTGATTTGCTTCTACCAAATGGTGTAGTTTCCATTTGAGGCTGGACCCAAGGTTTGTGATCTTTCATAAGACTAGACCAAGCGCCATCTATTGGTTCGCCTTTGTTAGCATCTTGGAATTCAGGGGTAAACATCTCTTCATATTGATTACCAAATTCAGGTAATTTCATTGAGTTTCCTCTATACCTTGCGGCATTTTCATCAAATATTCTCTGTGCTTGTTCAGTGTACATAGAAGAAGGGCGCTCTGCATTTTCTTCCATATCGGCTAAATCTTTGTAATCCATAAGGCCATATGGTCTTGGGGCTTCACCTTCCGACATTGCTTTCTGCCTTGCTATTTGTTCACGAATTGGATCTTTGTCACTGCCATACTCTTTCATAAGGCTAGACCAAGCATCGGCCATCGGTTCCCCGGTAGCAAGCGTTTGCTGACCATATGGTTGATTGACCTGAGCGCCAAACATAGCAGACGCATTAGGTCCACCCTGTCCGGGCATACCTGTCATCTGACTAATCTCTGCACCTACTGCATTTTCATTATCATCATCCATGATAGGTTGATCTTGTTCCATCTCTTCTTCCATACCCGGAGGTAATTCAGGTTTAGGTTCTACAGTTTCTAATCTAAGATGAGGTAAGTCAGTGACCTTTTCTGCATTATCCCTCTCGGCTTGCTTTTGGTCTCTGCGGCGCTCCATCTCTTCAGGGTCACCAATACCGTGCCTGTAACTCTCTTCATCTTCAGAGTTAGCAGTATACATATGGCTTGCTTGAGACTTAGGGTTATACAGACGAGTGTCTGACCCAGTACCATGATAACCTTGTCCACTTGGCATTTCAAATCACATCTAATATATTTTCATCCAATTCGCCATCAGCCTGAGATAATAATTTTTCTTTTACTCTCTTCCAAGTTTCAGGACTTTCTTTGCCCAACTCTACTTTCAAAATATTGATTGTGTTGTTGGCTACCGCCTTATTAGGCTCGGCCCAATTTTCTTGGTATCGAGTCAGGTCTTTCAATGTCTCCCTGACTTCCTTGTGAAGTTTAACCATATCAGATACTACTCCATCATCGTGAATACTAGTTTCTTCCATGTATTGTGCTAACTTACCATTCAGGTTTTGCACATTGCTTCTGAGAACTTCTACCTCTTCTCCTACCTTTACTGCCACAATTGCAGTAGCGCTCCTCTTAACTAGAGGTTGAAAGTGATTTTTCATGTGTCTATAGACCAACTCTTCAGAACATTCTAACTCTGCTGCAATATCTTCAGATGTTCTCTCATCTTCAAAATAAGATACTTCGTAAGTTCTGCGATCGTCACTAGTACAAACTACACAAGTATGGTTTGCCGAATCACTATAACTACCCATATGATTCCGTACATGACGCTCAGTAGTATTGGTTCTCCAACCCATATCCTTGTCCAATATCCTCGCTTCTATAGAACCATCAGCAAGTCCACTTTCATAAGTGTCCCTTTCCTCATGTTGACATAAAGGACAAGATCGTTTGGTTTGGCGTTCGCCTCCCATACAGAGGGCCAAGTAAGCATTATGGATAATGGTTTTGTAGAATGAGGTTGACGGGATAACAATGAGATTACCTCGCTCTGTACCCAAAATTATGGGAGTACCTGTGTCTATAGACACTGTAAAAAACCTAACTAAAGCAAGTCGTGACATCTTTATGAGAAGGTTTGTTTCTGAAGATGTAAAACAAATAAGAATGGACATATGCGTGGTGTGTCCAAGTTGGGAGCATTCCAACAATAGATGTACAGAATGTGGATGTCAGATGAGAGTTAAAGCCTCACTTAGATCTAGTGAATGCCCGCTAAAGAAATGGGGTCAACATGTCGAACTGTCAGACATTAGAGATACGAGCATATATACTACCGAGCATGAAGAAGGCTCCGAAAAGCCCAGCAACTAGGTACGCCATTGTGTCACTAGATAAACTACTTGATCCGGTCAACATAATTGCTCCAAGTGTCACAATAACAGATAGTAACTGTACCATTACCATATCAACAATTACACTTTTCTTTGGTGCAAAAATTGCCATCGTACTACTCGCAAATCCTATTAGTGGTCCTTCTTTTGCCATCATATTATCATCTCATTCCCATCATTCTACCCATGAAATTACCAGCAGCGCCGCCAGCCTTATCCATGAAGCCATCATTTTGTAATGCAGCACTTAATGCTCCACCCATCATAGATTGCTGTGCGAATGCCATAATCTGTTGTTGTTGCATTTCTGCTTGTTGTATATTTTGTTGACTTGACATTTGTAAATTACTAAATTGCCCAGTTACATTCTCGGCACTCATCGTTTGAAGACCTGAGGGTAAAGAAGTAACATCGAGTTTCATAGTACCCTCATCTTCGTTGATAACAAATGTAGCATTCTTTAGAATTTCTAAAACAGAAAAGGAAACTAAATCATTTAGCATCGAGAGTAAAGTACCCATCTGTGTACTAATGATAAAGCGGTCAGCAGGTGCAAGACTTTTCATCAACGCCATTTGTATTTCGGCTTCACTAGGAGGTTGCATAGACTGTTGTCCCATTTGTTGAGAATTCATACCCATACCTCCAGCCATACCAGCCATAAATGGATTTTGACCCGTTTGTTGCATCATTCCGTTTTGCGTAACAAATGGGTTAGTAGATTGCTGCATACCCATACTACTAGCCCCTAAGTTCAAAGCCTGTCCATTATTTTGTTGTTCGTTGTTGCCAAATAGTCCCATTTTATTCACCTATTGTTGTGGTAATGCTGTCTGCTCTGCTTGGGCCACTACTGTATCATTGATAATTCCATTGTTTGTTAGTGGCTCGCTCTGAATACTATTAGCAGCAGATGGAGTTACAGATTGCATAATCCCAAGATTTGTAATTGCATCAGCCAAAGTTGGTCGCTGCGCTAATATTTCTTGCTGAAATAATCTCAAATCAAACACAATCATAGTGACATCATTGATACCCGTTTCAGGATTTTTATAATGTAATAAACTAATACCCGGTTGAGATTTAGAATCCTTTTCTAATTCTACAAAGAACGGTTCGTATTTCTTAAGCAATTCAGGAGTATTGTCTTTCTTTTTAATAATAGAAATTGGCACAGCGATTGTACTAACTCCTTTCTTAACCATCTCTCTCATACCAATCTTAGTCTTATTATGATCTTTATCTGATTCCGATTCCCATTTACATAACAAATGATATAGATGCAAATGCTCAGGACAATATGTTCCTTTCATCAACCTACCATTAGTTACTTGTTCTCTTGCAACAAATGCTTCGGGTGCACCTGTAACTGGATTTTTCCAATATAATTCCCAAAGGCTCTTACCCGTTTCTTCATCACATATCTTTGAATAAAGATTGTCATATTTGATTAACTCTTCACAATCACAACCATCGATTACACAATGGCTAGTTTGTCGATTATAGCGATACTTGTTACCCCAAAGCCATCTGAAGGGATTAAGAAGACTACGCTTAGTTGGTGTCAAAAGGCGACGGGCTTGTTTGGTATCTTGCTTCCTTGCCTTCCTTGGGTCAGCATGACGGCTAGGATAGAAGTTAACCTTTGGAACTTCTATATTTTGTTTGCTAGCGGCACTAGCCATAGCCTGTTGTGCACTTTGCATTTCTAATAATTGAGCATGACTAGCATTACCTTGTTGCCCTAATGCCATTAAATGAGCATCACTCATATTCGCCAAATTCGCATCAGTCCTTGGCACTCTGCCGGTGCCACCAAATCCAAAATTCATTGTCATTTCTAAATCCTCCTTCACATAGTTAGTATATCAATTAGTGTGTTCTCCACATTCCAGCCAATCCTTGTAGCCATCATACCTCTTCTTGTAGGTATACCTGCTTTCTGTAAGCGTACTAAATCTTCTCTAAACGGATCAAACATCTTATGTTCACCAAGCCGTTGTTGCTGCCAAAGTACATTAGCAGATTCATCCCACCATTGGTCTGCTTTATTAGCAACCAACATGATTACTTTAGGACAATAACGCTTACCTCTAAACCAAGACCTGAAATTACGATAACGATATTGACGATGCAGGATTGCATCTACAAGGTACTTGAAGCCACCAACCGCTTGAAGTGCGGGTTCCCCTCCTTGTAAAACTCTATCATCAAACATAAACAACACCGCTTCTACATTACGATTGACCATATCATCTATCCAAAGATTCCAAAACCTTTCATGCCCACCGAGGTCGGCAGAATAAACAACACGCTTATCTCCTTTCCAAGATATTCTTTTTCTTGTAGGGCGTGGAAGTAGAAAACGATTCATTCCGGGTATTCTATAATGCTTGGTCCTTTCATCTTCAGGTATTTCTTCCATTTCACCCGGCGTTGTCATATACCTATCAAGTGTAGTCTTTCCAGTTAATGGAGCACCGTATACCCCTACCCTACGAGGAATGAAATAATGATATAACTCACGAGCGAATACCATTCCACCCACAAGTGCTGAACCTCCCATTGCTGACATTATATCACCTAATCGAAAATTGAATCAGCCCAACCCTGTAAAGTTTCCTTTAACCAATTACCTGTAGATTCCCAAAGGTTCCAATCAGTATAGTATTCATAAGCACTAACCACAAATGCAGTTAATATGGAAAACGCAATTACCTTTATCCAGCCAACTGTTCTTTCATAGGCTACATCGACCATATTAGCCGTATGCATCATTCTCAAAGTCTCCTCAACTGTATCATCAGAAGGAGTTTTGAAAATACGACCCAAGAAGAATCACTCCTTCTTTTTGTACTTACCATCAGGGCCACGGACCCTTTTTGGCTTTTCTTCTTCAAAATCTAAACCTAGACTAAGTGGTTGGTTATTATCATTGATAGGTACTTTAGGTACAAAATCAGAGTAACCCGATGCTTGACTACTCAATCTTTGTTCTACCCAAGGTGGAGTCTTACCGGGATTCTTTTCCATCCAATCAAGTTCTGATTCAAGTTGCGCTTCTTGCATACGCATTTCCATATCTTGGCGGCGGCGATCAAAGGAAAACTCCATACTTCTGTATCGAGTTCTACGCTCCCGTTCCATAGAAGCCATTCTTGCTTTATCATCCATCCCTTGTTGGAAGAACATCTTGAAAAGATAGTAAGCAAGTCCTTGCACAGCAAATGCAGCCATTGCATAAGTTAATCCGTTTATAGCAGGTTCTTTCAAATCTATCCAAAAATTAGCATCAAATATACCAACGGCTAAGCCGATAGACATTGATTGCATTAATATTAATCCCATTAAGCGAATTTCGCTTTGGTCATGCTCAGGTAGTGGTGTTGATCCAGTCATCATAAGGTCTCCCTCTCTGTCATGGGGAAATAATAGTATCACATAAAGGATTCTGTGGTGGGGTCGAAAGGCCAAGAGGGTCAGCCCTCCGACCCTATCTTAGCCAAAATGGATTTAGATTTAATCCTTCTTGACTCTCTTGCCTTCTTTTATTGGACCCGGACCAGCATTAGTACCAATGATAACAAGCACACCGTGCGCCGGTTTCTTACTGCCACCTTTAGCATTCATCTTGTCCTTTGTCTCTTTCAATAATTGTTCACCTAATTTCATGCTCTCACCCTTTTTCTGTTGTCCGTAGGCTCCGCCTCGTTGTTGTTCCATTTGGCCTGACCAAATATCTTTGTCTCCCATCCCCATGCTTGCACGGTTACCTACACCTGCTATACCTGCGGCTGCTCCACCCGTAGAAGGAGTAGCACTTGCAGTACCATGCATATTAGGACTTGAACCTTGAGACAATTGACTTGCTATAATAGTATTAGCAAAGTCCCTAATGCCGGGAGAATGCATCATCCCTTGTACTGTCCTGAAAGCCTGATTGCCTCGACTACCAGTACCTGCGGCACGACTCGCCATTCCGAACTTTCCTCTACCACCAGTCTTATCATAAAACGCATCTAATTCTTCCAAGCGCCTTGCTTTATTTCTAGCAGTTCTATCTATACCTGCTTGTCCACTAGTTTGTAAACCTTTGATTCCTGTTTTTTCTCCGACCTTTTTGGTGGCTTGTGCACCAAGTCTACTAATGCCTTCTTTACCACGAGAAAGTGCACGACCTGATGCTCTTGTACCAGCACCTACAACTGCAAACGGATTAATCAAAGTACCAATAGCACTAACTGTGCCTCTCGATAATCGCTGCCATATACTGGGATCTTCAATAGGTTCTCCTATCGGTTCGCCAGTTATTGGATTAATGTAAGAAGCAGTATCATCATAGTCAAATACATCACCATAATCGCTTTCACCGAATGGCTGACCGGGGGCTATCGCATTACCCATATCGGTAAATACATTACCAACTAAACTTGCTTTAGCGCCCTGACTCCGATTAACTGCATCAACAGCAAAGACGACAGCGACTACCAAAGGTAACAATTTGTTTATTTTGAAAGTACCGGGTTCAGTGCTTTCAGGCATTTCTTCCGGCGCTCTCCCTAATACGCTACCTAAATTACCACGGTGTTCATCAATTAAATGATGAGCAGAAGCAACCAATTGTCCCTTTGCATTATCAGGTAATTTGTAAAATGCCTCACCAATCTTTTGCATTATCTCTTGTTTTTCAGAAGATAGGTTAGCAGTATACTCCTCTGCTGCCTCAACATCTTTGGGATCCATTATGCGAGTAAGGTCATAATCACCTCGCCCGCCACCCTCCTTAAGGACGGTCCATGCGGCGTTAGTCGGTATTGACGATAAACTCCACATGTAGCATCCCACGCTTGCGCTGCTCATAAGCATGTTGCAAAAACTGATGGTGGTCAGCGCATTCCATCAGCAGAGCGAGATTTTGCCAAGAAGTATTCTTGTCAACTGTGCTCTCCATTCGCAACAGATCTTGAAAATTAAGTGTAGTCATGGCAGTGAAAATGTTCGCCCACCAATCAGTTGGCATTATATCGCTATCGCCGTCGCCCACGATACCCTCTATAGAGAGGTGGTTCAAAGTCATTTTGATTTGAGGAGTCGCCAAGAGAGGGCCATTGGTTCGCCTGTTAATTTATCTTGAAATGATTCTGCTGGAGGCAGCATACCTTGTGCTTGTTGTTGTGGTTGTGGTTGAGTTAGGCCGAGTTGTTGTTGAAGATTATTTCGATATTCAGGATATTTTTTATCCATCTCTCCTTGCCAATCAGTCATCTGTTGTCCATATTGTTCATCACTAACGCCTTCCGCTCTTTCAGGACCATAATTGTAAGTGAAGTCCTTCGGTGGTATCTTATCATACGAATAACGATAATCACCCGCAAACGAAGGCATCTGTTGTGAGTCTTTGGGAACTGAACTTTCGGGAAAATGAATCATTACGGGTCGTGAGCCGGATTCTCCAGCCCTTGTCTTAGCATAACCTGCAGCATCGCTTGGTTTATCTGTGAAAAATGCGGCTTCTTGTCCTACGCCACCCCTCGACTTTCTTGGTTCTATTCCACGCCGCTTAATGCCTCCAAAGAATCGCCCGCCCTGTACAGCATCTTCTGTTGTACCATGAAACGGCATCTTGAGCAATCGCCAAGCGATGTCCATCGGTTCGCCTGCTTGATGAATATCACTATCCCAATCTGCTCTCGCTTGGGGGTTTTCATCTATATCCATTAATTTTCCTTGGACTAACTTTGACCATGCTTTAGGGTCATTGATTGGTTGAGGTTCCCCTGATGGTGGATTAGCAAGTATGTCTTCAGGTATTGGTTCGCCTTTGAAACCATGTGTAGTTTTGGCCTTTGAGTGAGGCATTTTCTCCCATCTCTTTACTTCTGTAATAGGTTGCCCTTCAGGGAATCTTTGTCTGAGATGCCAATCAGGTATGTAATTTTTAAGTAACCGCATAGCGATGTCCATTGGTTCGCCTGTTGCAAACATAACATCCTTCTCACTTCCACTAACATCACCATAATGTTCGTCTACATGACGCTCATAAGCGATCTTGCCCTGTGGGTCATAAGGAAACTCCTGACCACATACATGGCATGTCGGCATGTTAACGCTGACGCAGGTCCATGAAATAAATGTGGCCCTCGCATCATCTAGTAGGAATTACTAGTGGTAAAGAATGTGTCCGAGAAAGTATTTGGAGGTGTCGATGTCCGGGCCAGTTGCCGGGAAAGTCATCAGGAGTATAAGGGTAACTCTTGATCTAATTGCATATTGTTACATTGTAAACAAAGCCAAGCAATGCCACGCTGTACACCATCGTACTTAGTATACAGTCGCTTAGTAGGTTGGTGCCCACATGCATTACAAGCGGGACTTGGTTTGCGAGGCATTTTGCTCACCTTTGATATTCTCTAGCATCAACTTCCATCCTATGATTTGGAATCGGTAGTCCACCAGTTGAGGTATTTTCCATATGCCGTTGTCGATTCAAATTAAAATCAGTAATCATTCTTTCTTGAGGAGGAGGGACACCTTGACCTAATGGCACCTGTCCTCTTTTTTCTTGCAACATTCTATCCATATCTTGCATAGTTGCAGGAGGAAGTCGCTTTAAGTTAGCACCCGGTGCAGGGCCTTGGTTTCTTGCTCGTGCCAATGCCACATCTAGTGGATTTGGTTCAGGTAATCCACTAGCGATCTCGCCATAATCCATAGAGTCCTTCAGCAACATCCAAGCATGTTCAAAAGGACTCGCCATACTTAGGCCGAAGGGGTTGCGGGTGAAAAGGATTACTCAATTCGTCGAAGCCAAATCTTGCATATCAAATGCTGTGTTTTCAAACATAGGTACCTGTGGTGTATTGTATGAGTTAGGACCATATCTATTATGGAAGTCGGTTTCTTTTTGGTATCTTTGTATGTCACTCATTTCGACTGGCATAGAACCTAGTGAAGGGTCATGCTCTCTACCGGACAAGAATTGTAAATCTGTAGGATATTCGTGATTAGGGTACAAACCATCAGCCTCTTCCGGGTCTATGTCAGGTACTTGAATTTGAGATCGAGGATTTTTTACTCGCCCCATTGGTGGGGGGCCTCGTGAAGTCTGCTTTTCATGCAATTTATCCCAAGCCCCTTTCATAGGCTCCTCTTGATAATCCCAAGAAGACTCATTAATATCCCAAGGTTTCGCTTTGTCTTCACCCTGAGACCAATTAACATCATCCCATTGTTTGAGAAGAAGCCAAGCCTGCTCAAACGGAGTCTGCATATTCAAGCGGAAAGGGTTGGGGGTGAAAAGGATTACTCAAATTAATATGGTTTTGTCCAAGACCGGGCTTGCTCAATTTTACAAGTAAAGCATCTATCAGATAAAATTACAATTGTACATTTACGACAAACAGTAGCGTATCTGACTCTATCAGGTAATTTTTTCCTAACCTTATGCTTGAGCATAGAATATTTCATCATGTTTTATCGCCTTACATGTGTTGTTTTTTTCTGAAATACCTTCGACCAAGCCTGTAGTTTACTTAATTTAGAGGTTTTTTTCTTTTTACCCGTAACTAAACATCGACCATAGTTGTTTTCAACTTCGTCTAATTTAGAAGATTGGGCATCTAGCCATTGTGTAAAATAATTACATCTATCCATATTATCACTTCCTTTTCATATTACGAGCCAGTTGACAAGCGAGCCTAATTTTAGAAGTGGACTGTAAATTCCATAAATCATCGTTATTTAAGCCAAATCTTTTCTCAGCATGTCTACATAGTTCACGCCGACTCATAGATCCAAAATCCGAATCGATAGGAATTCCTAACAATTCCCGGTCAATAGGGCGCTTACTGCGTGAGTCCATCCAAACATACACCTTCTCCATCAAGGAGATGCATATTCGGTAGAACCACTGGAACATGTAGACCCCAGTGCGGTGTAAAAATTAAACTTTACTGTTTTTGATAGTTCATGACGGGCACTTCAGTATCTCCATGTCCCATCTGACGAAGGGCTTCCATACGATGACCACCTTCTTGTCCGCCACGAGAGTGTAATGCCGGTATACCCATAACTTGACCTGCTTTGACTCCATCGATTATGTTTTGAATATGTTCTTTTCCTTTATCCGACCATCGATAATCTGCAGCCTTATCCGGCATTTGGTAACCTGATTCTTTCAAATTATCAAAATACTGATTAGGAGTCAATTGCTTTATTTCACCTACGGGTTTTGATACATTAACATCTAACTCAGGCCCATATTCACCTTCCGTCCGACCATATTGTTCTAAGCCCAAGGCATTACCTATCATACCCTGTGGATGATTATATGCATCAATTACTTCTTGGTCTGCACCGTATTCAGGAAAACCCATAAGATGTTCGTTTTGCTGATAAGCCATTTGTACACCGGGTACATTAGTATCAACAACTGGCATCTTAAGCAAAGCCCAAGCCGCATCGAAAGGCTGCATAATAATCACTGTCCGTAAGAAGTAAATGAGGAATCACCGGGCACCATACCCGTTTGAGCATAAAGTCGATCTGTACCCAATCTTTGTGCCTCTTCATTCAATCTCTGCGCCGTACTAAAGTTCGCAGCATGCCCAACTTCAGCATCAGGTTTTTCGGCAGTTGATGTATCTTCAAAATTATATTGCGCTGCAGGTAGTGTCCTGTCATACAACTTCTTCTTTTCGGCATCAGTAATGTCAGACCAATTTTCATACGCATAATCATCGTAATGGTCGAAGTTACTATCGCCTTCTTGAGGCTCCCTCATAGCAACTGCTAAAGAATCTTGAGGCTGTTGCCCTTGAAAGGATGGGACTATCCTACCCTCAGGAGTAGCAGCCGAAGAAGTGTAACTTTTCAAAAGTCGCCAAGCATGATCGAAAGGTTGCATAATTACTCACCTCTAAACGCAGTTGCAGGATTCATCATAGGGCTATACATTTGGTTGTAGCACCTAATGCATTCTTCAGGACTACCAGTAGCAGGATCTATTTGACTAGGCTCACCACAAGAAGGACACTTTACATCTTCTTTCAAAAGTCGCCAAGCGAGATCAAAAGGGCGCATATCCTAGCCGAAGGGGGCAGAGGGTAAAAGATTACTGTTGCACCTGCGAGGGCTGTACCTGCATTTGGAATTCAGGGTCAGGCCCAACCATCGAAAGCGCAGCCCGCCTTCTTAAATCTTCAGCCTCTTCAGAAGTCATAGTGCCTTGATTCACAAGATATTGCATATCAGTTTCGTCAATATTGTCCCAAGGCCGCTCATCAAAACCACCACTAGTACCCGGATCGTTTCTGTGCAAATCAGCAGCCAAATTAAATTGAGAATCCGGGTTATCCATGTTATGGTACTTCATCCAATCAGCAGTGTTTTGTCGATGAGGCTCCCGACTTTGCTTCAACAAAGCCCACGCTACATCAAATGGTCCCATGACCTAACCCAACAAGACAGAACAGAAATAGTTATTGTCCCATTTCACAAAATCTCAGTATTGTCAAACCTATCTTTTTAGCCTCTTCATTAGAAAAGGTCATCGCATTTGTCAAAGGGCCATTTTGCTCAGGAAATACCAACTCAATTTCATTTGAGGGGTATCTTCGTATTCCAAAAACGCTCATCTCATCAGATAAAACAAATTGACTTGCGTTAGCATAACCTTCTACCGAACAATTGCAACACATTCCTTCACTAGCATCAAAAGGATCATTCCTATCAACATAGTCATCATCAAAAGTACATTCATCATCACACTCAGGGCATCGTATCGTAAAGTCTACCATGAACATACCTACACGATCACTGCAATATAAAACTTATTCAGTATACCAAAAAGTTTTGTCAAATTTTTTTTATCCAAGCGCCGTATGTGGTTAGAACGGGAAAAGTCGGGGGAAAAGTCCCATTCCTCCGGTGAAAAGTCTCGGTCCTTTATATACCCACCATGATATTGTATTAACTGGTGTTGCCCTTCACGGGTACACGCCCCCCTGTTCATAGAGTAGGGTATAGTGCGTACACTACGCACTGTTCCCCGCACACATGCGTGGGGGTACATGCCCTTGTGGGGTTTGCATCGGGAGATGGCATACATGCCAGCAAAAAACGAAAACGAAAACCCAACGGAGGCGCTACATGACAGCCTCATTGCGGCTGGTTACACAGTAACCATTCGTGATGGAGCGGTCACATACACGCCACCTGAAATGAAGCAAACAGCCGGTCGCAAGACCACCGCAAAGACAACACCAGCAAAGCAGACCGCATGGGAAGCAAAGCAAGCGCAATGGTATAACACCAAAACCGCTCGTGCTAACATGGCGGCTCACAAGAAAGCAGGCAACCTACCACGCTATGTGGATGGCAAACTGTACTCTTTTGAAACTGCTCGTGCGCTAAAGATGGTTACCAAAGCAGGTAACCCTACTAAGGCGTTCAAGGCTGGTGACCTAGACGCAACCAAAGGTACAGATGTAGAAGGATTCGTAGCACCTGAAGGTTACATGCTAGTTCGTAAAGTTTGAATCGGTAAAGGTTTGTTAAAATATACGCAAGGCGACCGCCCTGTAAGATACCTAATGGGTGTCGTACTTGCACACGATCGGGTATGAGAGTAAGCACCCTACGAACATGTTCGTGAACTCTCAGTCTAGGTGCGGGCTTGCCTGCATTGACCTTACAGGGTAATCGTAGTACTAGCATGGCTAATGCGGGCCAAAACAGGGGCTGTGACGGAAGCAGCCCCGACCACTGAAGGGGCCAGCCTGTAATGCAGGCTGGTTCCGACAGACATGGCAGAAGAAGAGAAACCTATTCCTGTTACATGCAGACCGTACCGTAGGACTGAGGGCGAAGAAGCCCAAACCAACGGACCCTGCACATGTAATGGAGTTAACTGCGCCCCGCAGTAAAATTGTTACACGATCGCAAGAGAGCGATGTGTGGTATAATCCCCCCACTCACCTAGGGGCGAACATGTTCGTACCTTAAGTGAGGTGTTAATGCGTTAGCATGTATATGCTTAGCGCTTTATCCTATTCAAACCATTCGTGGTACTGCGAGCCGATGGCTCATTACGAATACATGGAATACAACGACGACACTAGTCATGTAAACGAAACGGTAGTGCTTACGAATACATATACACCTACTCCTATAGATAATATATCTCTTTATTTTTGTAAGGGGTGTAGTGTATGTAATGTATATGAAATTACGAATACACGACTAGTGTACACGATGTATTTCATGTACTCGTCGAACGCAGTACAGCGTTTAGCCTATTCATTTCGTACACCAGTAGCCGTCACGAAGGGCGGTGCAATGGCGGGTGCAGACGAGATAGACCAAGACCCCTTCGGGGGCTGACAGTCGGGAAAGA
>Ga0098064_100005_pt1 | contig 50946 bp, 65 predicted proteins | sample 24BtaG_FD_77061 | JGI IMG/M metagenome (GOLD analysis project Ga0098064, IMG submission 77061) | Marine viral communities from Cariaco Basin, Caribbean Sea - 24B_WHOI_OMZ_CsCl | ecosystem: Environmental > Aquatic > Marine > Oceanic | place: Caribbean Sea: Cariaco Basin | collected 2014-11-08
CAAGGTCCGTGGGGTGAGCCAGATCAGGTGTGGAAAACGGGGGTGCTGCCGTTCATTCGCACAGACCCAGCGGCCACGCTGACCAACGACGCCTGCCCATCGAGTGCGTGCAAATGAACATGATTAAACTGCTGATTGGATGTATCGCTTTGCTGGCAGTCGTACCCGCTCAGGCGGCGATCAGCGCCACGCCTGTACAGACAGCCTACGACGGCAGCAACACCGAAAGCCTCACGATTGACTCAGGCGATGGTTGGAGCACACCCACCAGTGGACACTTGTTGGTGTTTCATTGGGTCGTCCGCGAAAACACCGGAGGCATCAGCCGCTCTGAAACGCTGCCCACCGGATTTACGGCCATTCAGACCTACGATGGCGGAAACGGGTGCGCCGGAGGTGGGGTGGCGTGGAAAGTGTCGGATGGCACAGAGACAAGCTTTAGCTATGACGCACACACTAGCGATGTATTTCACACGATAGCCGGAGTAATGCAGGAATACGACGAGACGGATCTGGATTTGACCGGCGTGGATGCGTCGGGAGAAAACGAGGGCTGCGGAAGCGTGACAAGTCTCTCAACGGGGTCTGCCACGAACTCAACTGCCAACGCTTTGGTAATCTACGGCTGGAGGGCCTCCAACTGCAACGCTTGGAGAACAGATGGCCCCTCGATTTCTGGCAGTTCCAGTTTCAATGATGGTGACGCGGCTGCCTGCCCCGGCAGCGCAAGCAATGGCGCAGCCGAGCTGCGAGTCAGCGCGGAGGTCGTGAGCAGCGCCGCCTCCCAGAGCGAGACGTTTACTACCACCGATAGCGGTAGCGCCGCATACGGCACGGTCATAATTTTTGCCGAGTCCGCTGCAGAAAGCGATGCCCCTGCTTACACGAGCGCCCCCGCGCAAGGCGATAAGACCGCTACCACGGTCGCCATCGCCGCCACGGCAACGGATGCGACAGGCCCCATTGACCACTATTGTTCGGCGTACAGCACCGGCAACACGCCATCATATGCCAACCTTAAAGCTGGCACAGGCACGGGCGTGGTCAGCGGCCCATTCAGCCACCTCAATGTTTCGAGCGGGGCGGCAGCGGCGATTACCGTCACGGGCCTCACGGTGGAGACGACTTATGACATTTGGTGCGGAGCCGAGGATTCTGTCGGTACTCCAAACGCGACGGCGGCCACCGAGGTAAACAACGTCACCACCGCGCCTGGTGGGACGCACACTGGCGAGGTAACCTGCATTCAGGGAACTGGTTGTGAGGACGGCATCTGGGTGTCTCCCTACCAGGTGGGCGACTGGTATGGATGCGACGTCACGTCGGGGACCTTGTCATTCCTGAATGACGACGGCGGCTACGAGTGGTCAACCTCTAGCGGCGAGCTGCAGTGCGAGATGCTGGATGAAAGCGCCGGCACGCCGTATGCGGATGAGACCCACATATTCTCGATTTCGGAAGGCCCCAGCTGCTCGACGCTGGAGCCCATCAGAAGCTGGAAAGACGATGCAACAGGAGATCCACTGTGTCCAGAAAGATGATTAAGGTAACCGTAACCGCGCTGGCTGCAGTGCTGGCGTTCTCGTCGCTGCCGAGTCTGGCGGCGCGGCAAACCATTACCACCAACGGTCAGTTTGCCACCACCCTGTGCCTGACCGGCTCGGCCCGCGTCTCCGTTAACGACGGCGGCGGGGGTTACGACAGCGGCACCGTGGTCCTGGAATATCAGAACTCGTTTGGTGACTGGTACGACGTGGACACCACGTCAACCTGGTCATCCGGGGATTCCGGGGCAATTCCTCTGAACGTGTACGCCACAACCCGCTACCGGTTTGCGGTGACCAGCGTGGCCGGCGCAAGCGCCGACATAGACGCTGAGATTGTATGTTCCAATCCAGCACTGTAGAGTGCTCTCGGCTCCATTAGCAATAAGCACAGCAGGAGATGACCAATGGCTGTAGGTAACGACTACGCAAATAATGCCCTTCGATCTATCTGGGGTCGCATTTTTGCGATTTCAAAAGATCACGGACTGCTCTTGAATGAGCACCTGGCGATTGACCCGCCCGGCACAGGCGCTGGCTCGGTCAACGGATCTACCATCGTGGCCCGGGAGCAGGGGATGGGCAGCGTCCACATCACCACGCTCACGTTGACGAACACGCCCCTGTCGGTTGTGTCGGTCACCACGGGTAACGGAGTGGGCGGATTCAAGCTGTACACCTTCCCGGAGGGATACATCAACGTCCTGGGCGCTCATGCGACGAACCTGGACTTTAGCATTGCCAGCGGCAAGCAGGCTGATTTTACCGACGCCACGCCCGAAGGGCAGATCGGGATCGGTTCTCTGTTGCCGGCCAACGCCGACGCCCTGGGCACGGATGCCACCGACGACGACATCTGCACCGCAGCGGACATCACGTTCGCGGCTTACGCGGCGGCGGATCAGACGTTGAAAGCGGATGCGGCCACCCTGGTGCTGAACGGCAGCTCCACAGCTGAGGATGTGAACCTCACCGTCCTGATTGACGCGGCGGACATCGACGACGGTGTCACCACCGAGATTCTCGTGAGCGGCACCGTCGTCGTTCCGTGGATATTCGCGGGCGACCTCTAAAGCTCGATAGCTCTCACGTCGTCCACAACCTCCTGAATCTCTTCGGGAGAGTCGGCGGCGAACAGGCGCAGCACAACCCATACCGAGTACGGGATTGTGCTGTGACCTGCCCGCCACGAGGACACGGTTTGAGGACCCACGTCTAACAAACTGACGCACTTGCGTCGGGAGAGGCCCTTGTCGGCGCACCACTCCCGCAACTCCTTTGCGGTTGGCGGATATTGCATGTGTCCTCCCTACAACTGCCCAGCTGCGATTATCCCCAAGACGAAAGCTGCGAGGATGGCCAGAGCGGCGACCCCCGCCTGCTTGACCTTCTCCCACCCGGCCTCGGTGTCCTCCTGAGCCACCGGCTGGCGATGGTACGGGAGCGGCTGCACCGAGTGCGGCTCGCGGACCTCAAGCCCGGGCTGATGCTGCGGTTGTTCCGCTACCACCTTCACTCTGAGGTTGTCCTTAGCTCGCGACATCGCGAGGTAGCGAACCTTGAAGTATGCGCCCGGCGCGATGCTCCAGCGGGAATTTGCCGTTCGCCCGCCCGTGTTGTGAACCAGGTATCCACGCTGCACCGCGTCTGCGAGGTTCTTGCGAACCCCGTCAACTTTGATCGGCTTGCCCTTCCACTTCAACTCGTAATCGTCGGTGCAGGGCAAATAGCTGATGACCTCAGCGATGTTGGCGCTGCCTCCGATCGCATCAACCGCGTCATACAACGCTCGCAGTTTACTGGCGTTCGCCGGGCGCGGGGCTCTGTCCCCCACTGTGTTTAAATCAATCGTTCTCATGGTCTGTAGACCTCCATATTAAGTGACAATCACATGCTCGTCGCCGAACTGTGGTTTCAGTTTGCCGTGCCAGTCCACCCAGATGAGCGGCTGGTCCGGCGCTTGGCAGTCATCCCAGTCCCACGTCTCAAGATCCGTGAACCAGATGATTGCCGAATACTCTTCTTCTGACTGCGCGATCCAGTCGCAGACTGGGGCGAAGCTCGTGCCCCCGCCGTGGGGGATGTCCACCTCAACCTCGTCGCCCGGCTCGAACCGCAAGGGCTCGTCCAGCACGTAGTCGTCGTGGAAGATCACATCCACCCACTCCGGGGTGAGGTCGTTCATGGCCCGCTCAACTTCAGCGATGGCCTTCGGCGCGGCGCGCATGTGGCTGCCCGACACGTCGATGATGAACAACCATGGCGACAGGTCCTCAGAGTGTCGGCTCGGCAGGTACATGTCCTGCGCAACGAACCGCTTGTTAGGCCTGGCGTAACTGTAGTCTTCGTGCGTGGTCTGCGTGAGCCACTGCAGCATGATCTCGCCCCAGTCCAAGACAGCCTCATTGGCCGCCTTCAAAGTGTCCTGGAACATGCCCTTGCCCGAGCCTGCCGGCGCGAACTGTGCAGCCTGGCTGGCCGCGAGTTTCCACTCACGCTCCTCGGCAGACCGCTCAGCGGGCGACGCGGCAGTCGTGGAGTCGATCACCTGGCCCCGGGCATCGTCGGTGAAAGCGTCTCCCACAGCGCCTGCCGTGCTCTCTCCGCCACCTTCGCTGGGCTGGCCCTCGCCCTCCTGGCCTTCACCACCGGCTCCCTGGCCGCGCCCTTCTTCCTCCCCGTCCTCCTCGGCCTGGCTCTCAGGAAGAAGGTTGTAGATCGCCTCCGCATTCATTCCGGCGTACTGCCAGTCCAGCAAGCCCTTCTCGGGCATGGTCAGGCCAGCCTTGACCAGGATCGGGTTGATCGCCAAGTCGCAGGCCATGTTCCATCGCTCGGGGTCCCGGTCACCTCGTCTGAGGTGGTGGCAGAACCCCGGATGCAGCGCCTCGTGCGCCACCAGGAAGACCAGCTCGGCCTTGCTCCGCTCCAGGGTCCACTCGGGGTTGATGAAGATGTGCTTACCGTCAGTCGCCATCGTGTGGTTGAAGGCTCCGCCCGGCAGCACCTCCGTGGAGACCAGCTTCTGTCGCAGCGCCAGGCTGCCGAACAACTGGTAGTTCTGGACCAGGAAGGACCTGGCCCGAGTTACCTGTTGGATTGCTTTCGCTTCGCTGCTCATGACGGGAACACCCCCGAGAATTGGTCAAGCACCGCGTCCACCTCGCGCATCTTCTGCTTCCGCAAGGCCTCGCCGTGCTTCAGCTGATCGATGTGGACGTCCTGAATCCGGTCGGCCAGCTCAGCGGCCATGTCGGTCAGGTTGGTGTCGCAGGTCACGTTGAGACCCTTGGCCACCAGGTCGGTGATGTCCCGCAGGTTCTCCACCGCAGTTGCGTGGAGGTGCTTGGCGTCGCCGTCCTCCCACTTCTTCAGCTTCTCAACGAACTCCTTCGCCCGAGACACTACAGTCTGGACAACGTGTTCCTGAGAGGCTGCCGTGGTCTTCTCAAGATCCGCCTTCACGTCGGCGATGATCTTGTCGGCGTCCGCCTGTGGCAGCTTCCACCGGACTACGTCCGGGTCGGTGACCGGGGCGAACTTCACCTCGACACCGAACCTTGCCCGCACCTCGGCGGCTGAGGGATACTCCTCTGGGTTGAATAGCTCGCCCAACCGAACCGCAGCCTGCTCGCGCTGCAGCGCGTAGGTGCCGAGCGCAAACTCGTCGGCCAGCTTGTCAACCTCGGCCTTGGCCTCGGCGATCACCTTGCAGTAATCGTTGTACAGGGCCACCGGCAGGGCACGCTGACCGTTGTCGGTCCAGGGCGTGGTCATGTCGTAGTGCGTTGCCCGAACTGCGCGACACGCTTTCTGCAGCGGCTTAATCGAGTCGATGTTGATCAGCAGTTTGTTGAATCGGCCCAGCTCGCTGGCGGCACTCTGCCCAAACAGCTCGGCGACCTTGCGGCTCGCCTTGGCGTCGTACTTACGCGGATACCACTGGCTGATCTTGAGCGTTGCGATGATTACGTTGTTGGTCATGGTTCCTCCTAGTCTGAAAAAATGATGTCGTTGCCGAACCGGATGGCCCAGTCGCAGTATTCCTTGGTCTCCCGAAGCTCGGGGTTCCGCGCTACCGAGCCCTCCACCATCAGGACCTCGTACTCCTTGCCGGCCTTGCTCGACGCTCCCACTCGGTTCGCGTAGACCATGATGTCGGCGAAGTTGTCCAGGGTCGCTCGCTGTGCCAGCGCACCGGACAGAGCCCAGTTCAGGTCGGGCCGGTCGGGAATCTCAAACCCTGCCGGGTCCTTGAGGATCTCCAGCGGGCTCGGCGCATCCCTGAAGATGTTCAGGAATCCGGCCAGGCCTCCGCCGGCTGACTCGCCAAGCTTGGCTGCCAGGAGGGCGGACTCGATGGCTCCGTTCACCCCAGTGGCCTCGCAGACCTTGAGCACGTCGCTGACGTACTGGTAGCCTCGTGGCGTCGGGAAGCTGAGTTCCCCCGACTTCGGGTCGAACTGGTGCAGGTCCTCAGGACGCAGCCTCAGGTAGCCAATCACTGCGAGGTGCAGCGGGAGGCTCGCGATGGGGTCGATGATCTCCAGCTTCTCCTGGTCCAGACCCTCGAAGCCCAGCGCCCAGTTTTCCCAGGACGCGTTCTCAACGCCCAGCTTCAGGTGGAAGAATCGGTCAGCGAGCGCGGTGGACATCCGGTTGGTCACCGCCCGGTCAGACTGCAGGTTGCCCGCTGCGATTATGTGGACGTTATCCGGCAGGACGTAGTCACCGAGCTGTCGGTCCAGGACCAGCTGGTAGAGAGCCGCCTGAACCATCAGGGGAGCACTGTTCAGCTCGTCGAGGAAGATCACAACAATCGGGTACTGAGCTGCCAGCTCGGGGCTTGGCAGGAAATCCGGGATGGCCCAGCGGGTCCGACCCTCTTGGACAAAGGGGACACCCTTGCCATCGGTCGGGTCCATCTGGCTGGCCCGCAAATCGATGATGAGGCCCTGCATGGACTCGACAATCTGACGCACGTTGTCAGACTTACCGATGCCGGGCTCACCGTGAAGCATCACCGGACGCCGCGCCTGGATGCAGACGTGGATCGCCTTACGCAGATCTGGTGCTGGGAGTTCGCAAAGATAGGTCATGTCATCTCCTGGTTTGAGGTTGGATTAGCTCGATACTTCGGCTACAGGGACATGTTCTCACATGTCGTTAGGGAAAGTCAACACCCCCTACAGCACCTCCATCAGAGCGGCTGCCTCGGGCAACCAGACTGTGGCAAACTGTGGGTCATGCGCTATTATCGAGCCGGCGTTGTGGGCGATGTCGCATCGCTTGATCAGCTTGGCCCGGTCGGAGATCCTGGAGAGCCTGTCGCACTCCCTGGCTTTCCTCTCGGCCCGGCTCAGTTGCGGGAACCGCTCCTTGGTGAAGATATTGGTCAGCTCCACCACCAGGATGCTAACGTCCTCACCGAACGCCAGCGTGACGTCGATGGGCTCGATGTCGGTATCCTCGACAACGTCGTGCAGCAGGGCTGCCTCCACCATGGCGTCGTCACCCCCCAGTTCCTGGACCGCTTTCGCCACCGCAATGGGGTGAACGATGTAGGGGTCGCCAGTGTACTTCCGCACCTGCCCCGCGTGTGCCATCGAGGCAAACGCCACGGCATCTTGAGTCTGAATCACAACTCCTCCTCTGATGAAATTTTCACATCGTCCACACTGATGCAGAGTTTCTTCTGGTCGTAGGACCATTTGGGTGTCCCCAGCTTGGTGAGGCCTTCAATTATGTCTCGGACGTCATCCTCGGTTTGCGTGAACACGTCCAACTCCACGCTCACCTGGAACCAGCGCCACTTATCATTGATGTCTGGCGCGTTCCAAGGGGCGTCCGGATCACCCGCGTTCACACTGTCCGGTAAATTACTCATCTCTTGTCTCCCTAGGCCGCCGAAGCGGCCTTGTCGATTGATCCATCCGGGAACCAGCGTTTCTCACACACTGGGCCGATGCCTTTCACAATGCTGCTGGGGTCAGTCAGCTCGCGCCCGCAACAAGCGCACTCACCGGACTCTTTGCCGTGGACGATGGCCGCAGCCAGGGGGTCAGACCCGAAGCCCTTAACCACGTCCTCGATGAGGCTGTAGGCGTTGCGTACCTTGAAGAAGTCGCCCTCGGGGCTGATCTTGCCCTGGTACTCGCCGTACTCGGCTCCCATCGCTCCGGTCAGCTTCACGTAGATGTGGCCGGCGTTGCGCCCGTGATCCGGGGCCAGGGAAAAGGCCACGTCCGAGATCCTCAGCTTGGGGCGCTTGAGGCCGGAGGCCTTGGCGTTGGCGAAGGCGCTTTGCAGCGCGACCAGCCCGTTGCCCGCCACGTTGGCGTCAGCCTTGCGCGGGGCCTCCCACTTGGCCTTCATCTTCTCGGCGGCAGCGATCTGCTTCTCGGTCAGGTAGCCCTTTCGGGCGTAGAAGTTGGATAGGCTGGCCGCGAAGCTGGACTTGTCGGCAGCCTTTTGGAGGAAGTCAATCAGGTCTTTCATGCTGGTTTGTCCCTAGGGGCCCGAAGGCCCCGTTGCTGGTTGTTCGTTAGAAGTGCGTGTAAAAGAGTCCAAGGGTTAACTTGGCGTAGTGGTCGATGGCCTCACTCCGAGTTTCAAACTCGCGGTCAGACACCCGGACCCAGTTCAGGCCGGGGCCCCCAGGCTTGTCCAGGCGCTCGATGGCGACGATCCAGTGCTCGTGCTTCGTTCGCAGCGGGGCCTCCATCACGATGCAGCGGTGATTGGCAGTCCGATGCTCCTGGATGATCTCGGTCTGGACTCCCGTGTAGTTGGTCATGTTGTTCTCCGCTGGTTCGAGAGGAAGTATGAAAGAAGTGTTAGGAAAAGTCAACACCCCTCAAACCCTCAAGAAGAGGGGCCCGTGACGTGGGCCAGCCGGCAGGATCAGCTCAACCGAGATCGCGCTCGGAAGGAACCAAGGCCGGGGGCACTTAGAGCTGCCTGCCACGCCTGAGAGCCTCCTGCTGCGGGCGATATGTGCGCCTCCACCCGCTGGGCTAAAAGAAGCCCGCTGTTTAAGAAGGGGGGGCAACTAACCCTATTGACTGCCCCCACTCTTCTAATGTTGTCATTCCGGCCTCCAGGCTTCGGTGAATAGGATCAGCTGACGCGGCCATCCATCGTCAAGCTCCACCGCGAACTGGGCCGCACCGACCCAGTCCACGGTCCCGTGGTGTTCCTTGTCATCCACCAGGACAACGATTACTCTGTCCCCGTCGTCAGGCTTGTTCATGATCTCTCCTGAACGTATTCGGGGGAGCCCTTGGTTCCGGCGAGGACCTCGTGACGGGAGGGGACGTAGTTGCCCCAGTAGTCACGGTGGCCCTCCTCACCAAGCATGCACTTGCCGGCCTCGATCATGTCCATCGCAGCGCGACCGACAGATCCTTCGAGACGCCAGGCGACTCCGCTATTGATCAGCTCCTGGTAGCCGGCGATGTACTCCTCCTCGGAGACGTCTTCCTCGAAGCCTTCGGCCAGTGCGACCGCTCGGTAGTTGTCCATTAGTCCCTCCATCGTTTCGGTCTGCTCATGCGCTCACTACCTCCCTTTCGGTCTCTCCCGCGAGATGTTCCGCATTCCTCGCGACCTCGCTCGCCTTACGTGCGGTTCTTTCGAGCAGGGAGGAAGCAGTGGACAGATCTTTCCCGACCTGGATAAGACGCAAGGCGAGACGCGCATCCTGCAGTTGCTGTTTTGTGCGCTCGACGATCCACTGCGCGTGCTTGATGTCTATGTTATCCATTATGCCTTCTCCTTCAGTTCTAAAATGTGGGTTACGCGTTTGCGCGCTCCCCAGAAGTCGTCGGCGTGCCTCAGCTGCTGCTGCTGGTCGCTGACAACCTGCCTCACTACAGCCTGGAAGTGGTTCCCGGTGCGGACGATGTACACCCCGCTGGGGCGAGAGAACTCGTCCACCCAGCACCTGAGTGTGACGCCGCGCCCGTCCGTTATGCGCTTGCTGGACCAGCCTACGGCTTTGATCGCCGTCTCCAGGTGGGCGACTGCCTTCACGGCCCCCCGCCACCGTGGGGACACGTACCCGCCCGCCACCTGCACGGCGAGCATCGCTTCCCCGAGCGGAATGCCGCACGCCAACGAGATAGAGGCCGGGCCGCAGCAGGGTTGGGCGCTCATGGCTCCCGAGGAAATCTGAGGGTCTACTCGGCGGCTCATGCGCTCACTGCCTCCCTTTCGGTAATGGCCGGCATGAGCGCAGTCGTCGCCACTCTGCCGAGATTTCAGCTTTCGGCAAGCGCCGCAGCTCCTCAAGGTAGGCTACCGACTCTTCCATGCTGTAGCCGTGATTCGATAGAACCTCCAGCCCAACGTGCGTCAACAAATCGCGCTTTTTCATTTCTGGTTCTCCCGTGTCCCTACTTTAATTGGCCACGCACGCGCCAGCGTGTATCAAATCAACCGTGCTGAGGCCGATGAACACCGGGTAGAACCGACCTGCTTCGTTAGTTGCAATAACAAATCGGGGCGGCGCACCAATCACCTCACCGTTGATTGCGAGGTGGCGCTCTTCAAGCGCGAGCGCCCTTTTCTTTGCCCGAGCGTAAGTGGCATACGTGCGATCTGTGTTAGTAAAAATTTCCATTGTGTTTCCTTGGTTTGTTTTGCGGGCTCAGGAGGAAGTATGAGGGAAGCGTTAAAAAAAGTCAACACCCCTCTAAAGCAGGCAGGGCGGCCCATTCAGCGGCCCGGCGGTGATGGTTGAATCCCCAGAAGACCTTGACGAGGCCTTGCTTGGATCGGAATGCGATGGTGCGGAAGAGGCGGGTATCGGTCATGATCATCTCCGTAGAGGTTGTACTTGCGCGGGATTGCCCCGGCAGATAGAATTGTCCCACACCCGTTCCCCAAAGTCAACACTCAGGAACGCGTTCAGGTAATGCCAAAAAAAGCCCAATATTTTCAATCACCTGAGATCCTGGAGGCTCGAATCGACGAGTTCTTCGAGGACGAAGACAACGAGCAACCGACGATTGGCTCGTTGATTCTGTTCTGCGGCGTGGCGAAGACGGCGTGGTACTCCTACGCTGGGGCGGAGGGATTCGCCGAGGTCATAGAGAGGGCCCGGCTGCGGATCGAGACCGTGGTCGAGCGGCGCTTGCTGTACGGGTCCAATGTCACGGGACCGTTGTTCTGGCTCAAGAACCACGCTGGCTACTCCGACCGCCGCGAGCTGACTGGTGCCGGCGGAGAGCCGGTGACTGTGAAGCTGGACGACTCGGACGCCAAACTGCTGTGACTCAAAAGGAGAACAACGCTCCGGTGAGGGGATCGCCGACTCGGATTCAGTCGGCGGTTGACGGGGCGCAGGATGCGCTCTCCGAGAAGTGGCCGGGGTTTGTCCTGACCTATCACGCGAACCGGACGCTTCGGACTTTGTACTGCCAAGTGTCCGGGAAGGGGAAAACGCAGCATGTTGACCTGGGGTTCGAGGGGCTGACGGCTGGCACGCTGATCAACTGCGTCACGGCCACGGCTGAGGGAATGATGCACGAGGCCCTGCAGGAGGAGGACCGGGCCAACCCTATGAGCACGATCATGGAGATGAAAGAGCAGTATGGATAATGCACCTATGACCCAGTATCAGGGACGCCGCGCCAACCGCGCTCACAAGGCCATCCGGCGAGGCACGTCACAAGCCAGCAAGAGAAAAAAACGATATGGCAGAAGCAAGTAGGAGAGACGATGCGCCCGCCCTCGTGCGGGGCTTCATCGCCTACTATTCCTTGGCAAAGGGGCAGCCACCGCACCGCGTGGTGGTGAGCCCAGAACAGCTGAGACAGCTGCGCCGTGGGCGACATGTGGATAACCAGGACAGATTCGACACCGTCTTGGTGACAACAGCATGATGAATCTGCTGGAGAGAGCCGCGAGCGCCACACTCATTGCGCTGGTCGTCGGCACGGCCATCTCGTACCTGACGATACAGGTGCTGCGGACGCTGTGAACCTCCCTGTGGAGCAGATGAAGCTCTGCCAAACCTGCGAGGTCACCAAGCGACGATCTGAGTTTTTCTCGGACAGCACCACCTTCGACGGCCTGAAGCCGTTCTGCATCATTTGCGCCAGGGGGTTTGAGGAAGGATGCTATGAGCGTGACCCTGCCAAGCGCCGGGCCTGCAATCACCGGTTGGCTTTACAGGAACGCGTCCCTGAGATGGGTAGGGAAGCATAAATAAAAGCAATCGCAAGACATCAAGTCGATAGGCAAAACCTATCTACGATGGTTGAGATCATCATGGGCCTGGGAGAACATGTGGCAATAAACCGGCAGCAGGAGGCCCAGATTGAGACCCGTACCCGCAAAAATCGACACCGAGACCTACTTTGACGCGAACACCTTCTTTTCGGCTCGCCGCACGGACGGCACGGGCCCTGATGGGCGGGCTATCCGCTGTGTGGTCGAAACGACCCACGGTACTCAGGTGGAGTCGAATTGGACCCCGAAGCGTGTGATGGTTGCTGTCGAGGCGGCCCTGAACGAAAGGGAAGGTCTGTGAGGCTGGTCAAGGTCGGGACTGACCTGTGGCTGGACCCCAGCTCTGTGGCGAGAGTGACCAAAGTGGAGGGCCAGCCACTCCAGAAGTCGTCAGGCACTGCGGTGCGCTGCCGCATCGACACACATTCTGTGGCGGTCTACTCCGACTGGAGCTGCACACGCGTGGCGGACGTGATTAACAGGCGAACATGGCGGCGCAGGCTTTCCACCTAACGCAGGCCCAGGTCAAGGCCAACAACATGCTGGGCGGTGACGCCCTGCACTCCATGCTCTATGGCGGCTCCCGCTCTGGGAAGACGTTCGTGATCTGCAGGGCCATCGCTACTCGGGCCCTGGCAGCGCCTGGTAGCCGGCATGCGGTCTTTCGCTATCGGTTCAACGCGATCAAGACCTCTATCATCGCCGACACCTGGCCGAAGATGATGAAGCTGTGCTTCCCGGACGTTAGCTATCAACTGGACCGCACCGATTTTTTCGCGAAGATGCCGGGCGGCTCTGAGGTCTGGTTCTCCGGCCTGGACGACAAAGATCGCACTGAGAAAATCCTCGGACAGGAGTACGCCAGCATCTTCCTGAACGAGTGCTCACAGATCCCCTGGGCGTCCAGAAACTTGTCACTCACCCGTCTTGCCCAGCGAGTGGATACTCAGCTGGGTGGCCAGCTGCGTTTACGCGTCTACTACGACTGCAACCCGCCGTCCAAGAGCCACTGGACCTACCGGGTGTTCGTTGAGCGGCTGAACCCCGATACGAGGCAGCAGTACGCACGCCCCGAGGACTTCAACTGCTTTCAGATGAACCCCACGGACAACCAGGAGAACCTGGCCGACGACTACATAGAGAATGTGCTCCTGCAGCTGAGCACCAGAGAGCGCAAACGGTTCTATGAGGGTGCGTTCGGCGATATTGGCGAGGGCGTACTCTGGCCCGAGGAGCTGTTGGACCAGCAGCGAGCGCCGGAACAGCTGCCCGACATGCAGCGCATTGTTATCGGTGTGGACCCGTCCGGGGCGTCCGGTGCGGAAGACGAGCGCAGTGACGAGATTGGCATCGTGGTTGCCGGCCTGGGCATCGATGGCATGGCCTACATCCTGGAGGATTTGACCTTCAAGGCGGCACCGGAGCAGTGGGGCAAGGCTGTGTGTGAGGCCTTCGATAGGCACAATGCCGACATGGTGGTGGGTGAGACCAACTACGGCGGGGACATGGTCGGAATGGTCATACGGGCGACCCGTTCCGGCATGAACGGTCCCGACATCCCCTTCAAGAAGGTCACCGCCACCCGAGGCAAGGTGGTCAGGGCAGAGCCTATCGCGGCGCTTTACGAGTCCCAGAAGGTGTGGCACGCGGGGATGTTTCCCTTCCTGGAGGAGCAGATGTGTGCGATGACTATGTCTGGCTACGAGGGCGACAAGTCCCCGGACAGGCTGGACGCGATGGTTTGGGCGCTAACAGAGCTGTTTCCCGCCGTGGCTCGGAAGAAGACTACCGCAGCAAAACCGAAGGTGGTACAGTCCCGACCACAAGTACGACGATCCGTTGGTGGCAGGAGGTAGTTCCCCCATGGCAGGTCTGTTCAAAGGCGTCAAGGTTCCCGAGCCTGAGCCGGTCAAGCCCATGCCCGACATGAAGATGATCGAGGCTGACAAGCGGCGCAACGCAAACAAGCGTCGAGCTTCTGGGCGCATTTCCACAATCCTTTCCGACAACAGCAGGGAGCCGTTAGGTGGGTAAGCTCGCACGCAAGATCCTCCCCGGCAAGCAGGGGAAGTCCAAGAAACAGAAGGCCCGTGAGGCTATGGAAGACAAAGGTTTCGAGGAGTACGGCGGCTCCCAGGTGACTGACGAGGGCCCCGAGGCCCGCCGACGTCGCAGGGCGGCCCTGAACAATACGCTCCTGGGCGAGGATGACTTCCGCCTTGGAGGTGTCTGATGGCTAAGCTATTGGGCATGGGAATCTTCCACAAGCGCAAGCGCCCTAACGATCCGGGTGCTGCCCGCAATGCCGTCCTGAAGGATGAGCCGGAACTCACCAGGGCGGCCAAGGATCGGCCCCGCCCCCGTGTGACCACCCTGTCCGAGGACGATAGACTCGGGGGCCTGTAATGGACGACGCCAAGACAGTCATTGGGCTGGGCAACAAGTTGTTCAGCGACAAGGCGACGTTGGACAGTCTGTGGCAGGAGGTGGCCGAGCAGTTCTACCCTGAGCGGGCGAACTTCACCTACACGCGTGACCTTGGGGACGAGTTCGCATCGCACCTCATGACAAGCGCCCCCGTCCTGGCCCGCAGAGACCTGGCCGACTCCCTGTCCTCTATGTTACGCCGTGGCCGGTGGTTCAAGCTGAGAGCCGCCCGAGAGGAGTGGGAAAACCACGAGGCACGCGAATGGCTCGACTATGCCGGCGACGTGCAGTTCAGAATCATGGAAGACCGGCGGGCAAAGTTTCAGCGTGCCGCCAAGCTGGCCGACAACGACTTCTCCACCTTTGGCCAGTGCGTGATGCAGATCACTATGAACGGCGATCTGGATGGGCTTCTGTACCAGACCTGGCACTTGAAGGACTGCGCTTGGCAGGAGAACGTGAGCGGGGATGTCGATACGATACACCGCAAGTGGAAGCCGCGCATTGACCAGCTGATCGAGAAGTTCGGCAAGAAACCCGGTGCCACGCTCCACCCCAAGATCCTTCAGGCTTGGGAGGGTGGCCACAAGCAAGGCAGGCACCGCGAGATTGAGTGCCGGCACGTTGTGATGCCCGACCCCGAGGGGCGGCGCAAGTACGTCTCCTTGCACATCGACGTGGAGAACGAGCACGTCATGGAGGCGATCCCCATGGACCGCTTCGAGTACATCGTTCCCCGGTGGGCGCACAGCGGGTCCCAGTACGCGCACAGCCCCGCCGTGATGGTTGCGTTGCCTGATGCTCGCCTAATCCAGGCGATCACCCTGACGCTGCTAGAGGCCGGCGAGCGGTATGTCAACCCGCCCATGGTGGCCACGGACAACGTGGTGAGATCCGACGTGCAGCTGTTTGCCGGCGGGATTACCTGGGTGGACCAGGACTACGACGAGCGCCTTGGCCAGGCGCTGAGGCCTATCACTCAGGACAAGGGTGCCTTCCCGGTTGCGTTCAACATACGAGACGACATCAACCTCGCGATGAAGGAAGCGTTTTATTTGAACAAGATCTCGCTGCCCCCGATGCAGGGTCACCAGATGACGGCCACCGAGACTCGTGAACGCGTTCAGGAATACATCCGCCAGGCGCTGCCGCTGTTCGAGCCCATGGAGGACGAGTACAACCTCGCCCTGTGCGACTCGACCTTTGAGTTAATCATGCAGTTCGGCGGCTTCGGCCCGATGGACACCCTGCCCGAGGCACTGCGCGGAAAGGAAGTAAAGTTCCAGTTCGAGACGCCCCTACAGGCAGCAGAGGACGCGGAGAAGACCGCTCAGTTCCAAGAGGTCCTGGGCCTGCTCCAACAGGCTGTGCAGGCAGACACTACGCTGGCCGCCGAGCTGGACTTCCACGAGGCATTCAAGGACGCCTTGATTGGCCTGGGTGCTCCCACCGACTGGACCGTCTCCGAGCGCGAGAAGGCGCAGCGAGTTGCGGAGATGCAGGCGCAGTCCGAAATGCAGCAAGACCTTGAGACCGCACAACAAGTCGCTGGGGTCCTTGGTTGAGCAAAACGCCCCCGCCCGCGCTTCGGCCCTTCGACTGGGGTGGCAAAGACGCAGCCGGCAGGCCCAACATTGCCAAGGGCCGAGCCATTGAGGCGTGCATAAACGGACAAGCGGACGCGGATCAGCAGAAGTTGGCCATGAAAACCATCATAGAGGACGTTTGTGGGGCTTATGACCTCAGCTTCAATGTTGGCTATGATGGCGACCGACTGACGGCCTTCGCGGAGGGGAAGCGTTACGTTGCCTCCCAGATCGTGAAGACCACCCGGATCAACTACACCGCGCTGATGGAGGTGACAGAAGATGGCGACCAAGGCCCAACTGCAAGAGCAGGTAGAGGCGCTAAGCGAACGGGTTGAGGAGCTGGAGGCTAACGCCGGCCCCGCGCCCGGCGGCACCACGGTTCAAAAAGCCCGCGCACACTACGAGTCTGCGCTGGAACATGTGCTTGCGGCTAACGCGCTGCTCGGACAGTCCTACCCGGTAGACGTGGATAGCATCGCCCACAAGATGCGCACCACGGTGCTGCAGGCTAATCAGTGTTCAGACGGGGAGGCTGCGTAACCCATGGCAGAAGCGGCTGTTGAAAATCCTATGGACGGTGGCGATGTAGACCTTTCCGCCCAGTCCGACGTTGATCTCCCAGCGGGTGATCAGGCGACCACTGATACTGCAGAGGGTGATGTTGGCCCCATCGACGGAACCGAGGAGGTCAGCACTGACGCTCCTGCCGGGTTCCCAGAGGACTGGGCCGCACAGTTGGCCGGTGATGACGAGGCCGGCCTGTCTATCCTTAGTCGGTACACGTCCCCGCAGAAGATGGCCGAGGCCTTCTTGGGTTTGCGTAAGCAGATGTCTGCCGGCCAGCTGCGCCGTCAACTTGCTGCTGATGCGAGCGACGAGGAGGTTCAAGCATGGCGCGAGGAGAATGGTATCCCTTTGAAGCCCGAGGGCTACGACCTGGACTTGGATGGCAGAGTTCTTCCAGAGGGCGACGAGAGCATCGTGGAGTCGTTCATCAAGGACGTTGCACACGCCACCAACCTGAACCCGGCTCAAGCGAGCGAGGCGATCCGCTGGTACGCGGACCTGGCCGAGCAGGAGGCCTCCCAGCAGATTGAAGCGGATCGGGCGTTTAAGCAGGCGGGCGTGGACGAGCTACGCATGGCCTGGCAGAGCGACTACCGGCCCAACATCAACGCCATTGGCAACCTGCTGGGGGAAGAGCTGAGCGAGAAGCTGCTGACCGCCCGGGGCCTGGACGGCAACATCCTGGGGAACGATCCCCAGATCATGCAGTGGCTGGCGCAGACCGCTCGCGACCTGAACCCCGTAGGCACCCTGACCGGCCTGGACGCACCCACGGTGGAGTCAATGCAGGCACGCAAGGACGTCATTGAGACGGCCATGAAGAGCCAAGGCAGCGAATACTGGAAGGGCCCGAAAGACGCCAACGGCAACACGCGCATGCAGCAGGAGTACCTGCAGATCATCGAAGCGGAGCAGAAGCTCGCCCGCCGGGGATGAGGAAGAGCGCGCCGCCTGAAGACGAACGACGGTGCGACCATTGCGGCAATGTTATGGAGTACAAGACCGCCCCCTTCTGCTCAACCCTGTGCGCCATGTCGGGACCGCTGGTCGATCTTCAGATTGTGCGCTGGTATGTTAACGGAGACCGTTTGAGGTACTCATGGCGCTTGAGGAAGTAGATGCACGGTGGATTGCCGAGTACCTTCAGACGCTGAAGGGGACTGGGCAGGTCCTTCCTGTCGGGACCACTGGCGACATGGTGCGCTGGGACGGCACATCCTGGGTCTCCATCAGCTCCCCCGATGTCACCCAAGTAGAGGCCGAAGCGGGCACCGAGACGGCACTACGCACGTGGAGCCCCGAGCGGGTGAAGCAGGCCATCGCCGCCCTTGGCAGCGGGGTAGATGCAAAGCCAGCCGGCTTTGAGATCACCGGCTCGCAGAATCTGAGCACTACCGAGGCCACGCTCGTTTTCGATTCGGAAGCGTTTGACCCGGACGCCAACTATGCGCTGAGTTCTGGAGAGGTTACTGTCACCGACGCCGGCTATTATCATGTTAGCCTTAACATGCCAATTAACGACGACGGCAGCGGAGGGGCAACGCGCTCTCGGGCGTTTGCCTTCATTCAGAGAGATCAGGGCTCCGGCACGTGGATAGAGCCGGCCCCGCCAATCCGTGGCCAGGACTACCAGCGCGAGACGAGTGGCGGCGGTGGGCTGTCGGCAGCGGGCATTATCAGCCTGTCAGCAGGCGAGGTCGTTCGATGGCGCGCTGACGTCAGCGACTCCACAGACGTGTCCACGGAAACTGGGGAGACAGCGTTTTTCATACACCGGATCAGATAGGCTGTTGACCTATCCGCGTCGGCAAGAGTAAGGTCGGGGCGAGCCTGCAGCACCGTCCTCCCACGGTAGCCCCCCAGTAGGCAGGCTCACGGCTCGGGTTTTCGCTGGTTTGTTTGCCTGAGCCCCCGGGGTCCTGGCTCTTACTTCCCACTGTCGGCCAGGACCCCGATCTTTTTCAGGGGCCTTCGGGCCCCTTCTTTTTGGCGCAGATTCCTTGGTACTATCGCCACTCGCTCCCTCGCCAAGGAAAGTAGTATGGTCGATTCGAGCGCCGTGCATATTGGGCTTCGGGTGAAATCATGACGAAGCCTTCACCACATTTAAGCCACCCGGCATCGCATGATCCCAGGGAACTGGGGCTGTTGCTGGAATACGGCGAGCCCACGCCGAAGCAGCGCGAAAAGATTGAGATGCTGATCAAACACGGCACGACACGCGCAGCGGCTAAAGCCATGGGGATCTCTCACACCACCGTCACGGATGCCGTGGGGCAAGTGCGTGCCCGCGCCACAAAGCGAGGATTCTCTCCCGCGCACGACATGACCCACGCGGCGGCCCCCGGCTATTTCGTCAAAGGTACATCCACGCTTTACGACGCTGACGGCAACGTAATCATTCAGTGGAACAAGACTCAGGTTGAAGAGCAGCAAAAGGCTGAGCAGATGCGTGCGTTTGCTATGGAGCTTGCTGATGAAGTCCGGGGAGTAGCCAAAAAAGTCAAGGTGCCCAAGGTCTCCTCCAAAGATCGGCTGACCTGTTACGTTATGGGCGACCCCCACCTGGGGATGTACGCTTGGGGAGAAGAAGCCGGCGAAGATTTTGACACTGACATCGCGGCGCAAGATCTGATCTCTGCAACGACGCGATTGGCGGAAGCGGCCCCGCCTAGCGATCTGGCCATCATCCTGAACCTGGGCGATTTTTTCCACGCCGACAATCAGCAGAACGTAACTACACGAGGCAAAAACCCGTTGGATGTTGATACACGGTGGCCTCGCGTGATGAGAATGGGCGCAGCGACGATGCGGGCCTGCATCGAGGCCGCGCTCAAAAAGCACAAGAAGGTCATCGTCCGCAACAACATTGGCAACCACGACGATCACACCAGTCACGCGCTGGCACTCATCCTGGACGCGTTCTACGAGAAAGAGCCGAGGGTCAAAGTGGACGCGTCACCCAATCCATTTTGGTACTATCAGTTCGGTAAAAGCCTGATCGGATCAACCCACGGACATGATGTGAAGATCCAAGAGCTGCCGGGAATCCTGGCTCAGGACTGCCCCCAAGAGTGGGCGGCAACAGAGTTCCGGTATTGGTATTTGGGCCACTTCCACACCCAGCGGAAGCACGAACCGTCCGGGGTGGGGGTCGAGTTTTTCAGGACACTGGCGGCGAAAGACGCCTGGACCAATGCAAAGGGATACCGAGCCATGCGCGAAATGAACGCCATCGTCCACCACCGGGAGTTCGGCGAGGTGGAACGGCATGTTGCCAGCATCGTGAGGGTGAGAAGCAATGATTGATATGAAGCTGGTCCAGCAGCAGTACGATGGCCTACAAGGATTTCACGATTCGCTGTCGAGCAGTCTCAGTGTGCTGATGTCTTTGGAGGACCTGGACCTTAGCGGGGTGGCCGCTGATGGGCCGGAGGGTCCTGTCGATCTGAATGATTGCTGGCTCGCGTTGGTGGCTATGCACCTGGAGCTGATGACCGAGCTGGTCGATTATCTGTCGCGGGCCGGTTTGAGAGAAGTAAAATGAGCGCGAGCGACACGCAGGTCGGCGGCGATCACTATCGGCTGCGTGCCATCCAACCCTGGGACGTCATAGAAGAATACGACCTCGACTTTTTCGAGGGCAATGTAATCAAGTATCTTCTCAGATCCAAGGGTGACCGGAAAACGGATCTCTTGAAGGCCGCGCACTATCTGCAAAAGAAAATCGAGTTGCTCGAAGCGGATTGAATGTGGGGAGCGTTTTGTTAGCAGCGCGTGCTAGAATTAGCCGCCCGCCCTGCAGTCCCCGCATGGCAAGCCTCAGCAGCTAAGTGGGGTGGGCGGGCACTTGACACGAGGCCCGCCCCCCGTAGAATGCGTTCTCAAGGTTAGCCGATACCCCTGGCAACAGGCCCGGCAACGACCTTACCGATGTAGCGGCAACGCCCCGCAGCCGTGAAAGTCTGGCCCCGCAAGGACCCCCCAGATGGAAACAGCAATGCGGCCACCCGAAGCCTGATGCACCAAACTTCGTTAGTACATAGGAGATTGGAATCATGGCGGACAACGCCCCACAGATCCAATATCGCCAGGAGTACATCCACGGGTTCGAGCAGCGGCAGTCCCTGTTGCGTGATGCGGTTACGACCGAAGCGCAATTCAAGGGCAACCAAGCGACGTTCCTGGTAGCTGACTCTGGCGGTGCGACCGCAGTGACACGCGGTCTGGACGGTGACATCACCGCCCGAGCGGACAACAACACCCAGTTGACCGCAACCCTGACTGAGAACCATGACCTGGTTCGCAAGTCCGGTTTCAATGTTTTCGAGTCGCAGGGAGACCAGCGGCGCATCATGCAGATGACCTCGATGGGCGTAATCAATCGCACTATCGACGATGACATCATCACCGCCCTGAACACGGGCACGGTGACGGTGAACTCCGGCGCAGGCGTGCCTGCGAACCTGGACCTGGTCACGCGTGCGAAAACCATTCTTGGCGTAGCAGAGGTGCCGTTTGACGGCCAGATCTGTGCGCTTATTTCTCCGGCCTTTGAGGCGTACATCAACCAGGTGAAAGAGTTTGGCAACAGTGACTATGTCACCAAGAAGCCGCTCGAATCTGGCGAGATGGACTGGAGCGACCTGCCCGGCTACTACATGTGGATGGGCATTAAGTGGATCGTTCACCCCAACGTGCCGGGCGTCGGGACCAGTGCAGAGAAGTGCTTCATGTTCCACAAGAACGCCATTGGCCACGCGGCCAACGTGGCGGGAATTGACGCACGCGTTGGTTACGATGAAGAGCAAGACCGCTCATGGGCAAGAACCACCATCTACATGGGCTCCAAGCTGCTGCAGAACAGCGGCGTGGTAGTCATGGACCATGATGGCTCGGCTCTGACGGCGGACTAAGGAGGTATTGTTAATGGCTTATTCAACTGCTAGTCCTCCGACTCTGGTGAACTCAGGCCCTGGGCAGAAGATCTGGATGTACACATCCACTGATGACGTGGCTACGGTCACGGCAGCCGACTACTTCTCCAACGGTGACGATCTGGGTATGAATGTTGGCGACTTTGTCGTCATCTTCGACTCAAGCGCGCCTGATGGGGGAGTCGCCTTCGTGACGGCAGTCACGTCTGGCGGCGCGGCTACGGCCCTGGAGTCTCAGGCAGTAACCTCTTAGGTTGGTTGCCTGATGTGGACGGTGGGCTCTATTATGGGCCCACCGTTTCCTATTTTACGGAGTCCTCATGGCAGAAGCTGCCCAGACCCAAGAAGTCCAGACCGAATCTGCACTGGAAGCAGTGCGTAGTCCCGCGTCTCCTCTTGTACGCTCTCGCCTGACACATGCTCGGGCGGCCCGTCTACACCACGTTGCTACTGTTGGCCCCGAAGTTGTCAGAGAAGACCTGACCGACCCGGCCTTCTGGAAGCTGGTGGCCAACGTCATCAATCCCTGTGACCGCATCGACGTCTACGCGGAGAACATGACCTGGTTCGCCGAGATGATCGTGCTGGGCACGGGCGACTTGTGGGTCAACGCCCAGATCCTGAGCTTCCATAACCTGGAGGTTAATGAGATTGTGGACGTGAGCGAGTACGAGGTTAAGTGGGGCAACCCCACCACGAAGTGGGGCATCTATCGCCTGAGCGATAGCGAGCGCATCTTCTCCGGGCTTGGTAGTAGGGCAGAGGCTGAACGGGATTTGAAGGACTACGTCGCTGCATTGCGGAGGTAACCTTTGGCCACATCAAGGCTCAAGCTGTACAACCAGGCCTTGCTGTTACTCGGAGAGCGATCCCTCTCCGCCCTGACCGATAACAACGAGCACCGACGTTCGTTGGATACCGCATGGGACAGCGGCGACATTGTGGACCGCTGGCTATCGGACGGCCTGTGGAACTTCGCGATTCGCACCACCGAGCGCAACTACGACGCCGGCATTGACCCGGACTTCGGCTACACGCACGGGTTCATCAAGCCCTCTGACTGGATACGCACTGCAGGCGTGGCGTCCGACCCCTACTTCAACGCGCCGCTCACCCGGTACGAGGATGAGCGGGGCCGGTGGTATTCCGACCTGCAGGTCATTTACGTGAGCTACGTGTCCAACGACTCGTCATACGGCAACGACCTCGCTTTGTGGCCGGAGAAGTTCACAGCCTTCTGTGAGCACGACCTGGCCTGGCGCATTCGGGCAAGGGCCACCTCGCTGTCTGATGAGGCCGAGAGGCGGCTGTTTCAGGCCCGGGACCTGGCTCTGCGCGAGGCCCGCTCAAGCGACGCCATGAACGAGCCCGCCCGGTTTCCGCCCCACGGGTCCTGGTCACGCTCTCGCGGACCCAGGGTCTGACTATGGAGGAGTGGCGTCCCATAGAGGGCTACGAGGGGATCTACGAGGTCTCTTCGCAGGGGAGGGTCCGGTCTCTTGATAGGTTGGTTCCCAACCGGGGGTTGCTCCACAAGCGACGAGGAAAGGTTAGGGGTGCCTACCCAACCGGCAAGGGATACCTCCGACTGGAGCTGTGTGCCGGCGGCGTTAGAGCGTTTGCCAGCGTCCACCGTCTAGTGGCGACTGCCTTCGTTCCTCGCAAGCCAGGCAAGGATTACGTTAATCACCTCAACGGGGTGAAGACTGACAACCGGCCCGAGAACCTTGAGTGGTGTACGGACGCTGAGAACCAGGAGCACGCTAGGCGAGCGTTGGGACAGGATACCCGACGCCCGGTTATAGCAACCGCTCCTGGGCGTAGTCCGTTGGTGTTCGCGTCTGCTTCCGAGGCAGGAAGGAATGGCTTCCGGCGAGCGAGCGTGGTTTCTGCGGCAAGAGGCCGGCTGAAGACCCACGGAGGGTATAGCTGGGCATACGCCGATGCCTCGTGACACCAGCCAGTTACTTACCTTTAACCGGGGGCTCGTATCTCCTCTGGCCTTGGCCAGGACGGACCTGGACAGGGTAGCACTGTCAGCCGAGACTCAGACCAACTGGATGCCCCGTGTCTTCGGACCCATGATGCTACGCCCTGGGCTGGAGTACATATCGACTCTCTCGGGCCAGGCGTTCCTCGTGCCTTTCGTCTTCGCCACCAACGACTTGGCCCTGGTGGAGTTCAGGAACGTCCTGATGACCGTCCATGTGGACGAGGCAGTGATTACGCGCACAGCCCGCTCCACCACGATCACCAACGGCACCTTCGATTCTGACATCACTACCGGCTGGACAGACAATGACGAGGGCACAGCGTCCTCGGCCCACGTAGCGGGCGGCTACATGGGACTGACCGGCACCGGTACAGACGCCGCCAAGCAGACCCAGCAGTTGACGGTGGCCGCTGCTGACCAGAACACCGAGCACGGCATCAAGATTATCATCCAGCAGGGCCCCGTCACTGTGAGGATGGGTTCCACAGAAGACGACGATGACTTGTTTTCCGGGGAGCTGGGAACTGGCGAGCACTCTCTGGCAGTGACCCCCACAGGTGCCAGCATCTGGGTGGAGTTTTCCAACCGGGACCGATGGCAGAAGCTGGTGGACTCCATCGCGATGGAAGGCAGCGGAGCGATCTCCCTGACCAGCCCCTACGCTGAGGCGGACCTGGAGAAGATCCGCTACGACCAGTCGGCGGACGTGATTTACCTGGCCTGCGAGGGCTACCACCAATACAAGATTGAGCGCCGTGCCACGCGCACTTGGTCGCTGGTGAAGTACGAGCCGCTTGACGGCCCCTTCCGCCCGGAGAACACAGGCGACATCACCATCTCTGCTTCTGCGATTCAGGGTGAGGTGACCCTGACGGCGTCGAGGCCCTTGTTCAAGTCGGGCCATGCCGGCGCACTGTTTCGCATCGAGTCCGTTGGACAGATTGTCACGGCCAACCTGGGTGCCCTGAACGCGGCCACCGACGAGATCCGCGTCACGGGCGTGGAGAACACGCGCCGCTTCATCGTACAGATCTCGGGCACCTTTGTAGGCACGGTTACCCTGCAGCGTTCCGTGGTTGAGCCTGGATCATGGGTGGACGTGCAGTCCTGGACCGGGGCGACCTCGCTCACCTACGACGATGGCCTGGACAACCAGATCACCTACTACCGTTTGCAGATGACTGCGTACACGTCTGGCACAGCCGCTGCCACCTTAACCTACAACGGTGGCTCGATCATAGGCATCACAAAGATCCGCACGGTGACCAACGAGACCACGGTCACCGCATCCGTAATCAAGAACCTTGGCGGCACCGAAGCCTCGGCCCTGTGGGCTGAAGGATTCTGGAGCACCTATCGCGGCTTCCCCTCCGCAGTGGCCCTCTATGAGGGCAGGACCTGGTGGGCCGGCAAGGACAACATCTGGGGGTCGGCCTCGGACGCGTTCGAGGGTTTCGACGACTTCATTGAAGGCGATTCGGGGCCGATTTCCAGGACCATTGGGCAGGGCCCGGTGGACCGCATTAACTGGCTGTTGCCGCTTTTGCGGCTCATGATAGGCACGGACAGCGCGGAGAAGGGGGCCCGGTCCTCCTCCTTCGATGAGCCCCTAACTCCCACTGCGTTCAGTCTCAAGAACTCGTCCACGCAGGGAAGTGCCGAGATGGCCGCCATTGCTGTGGACACTTCAGGCATCTTCGTTCAACGCTCCGGCCTGCGCGTGTACCTAATGGGCTACGACGGGGGCAAGTTCGACTACGCCTCCACCGACCTCACCCGGATCTACCCGGACGTGGCGAGCCCAGGTGTGCGGCAGGTCGCTGTGCAACGACAGCCAGACACACGCATCCACTGCGTGCTGGACGACGGCAACGTGGTCATCCTTGTCTTTGACGACGTGGAAGACGTGCAGTGCTGGGTACGGTTTGAAACTGATGGCAATGTGGAGCAGTGTGTGGTGCTGCCAGGCACCGATGAGGACCAAGTCTACTATGTCATAAACCGCGACACGGGTCGGTTTATCGAGAAGTGGGCGCTTGAGTCCGAGTGTCAAGGGGGCACCACCAATAAGTGTGTTGACTCACACGTTGTCTATTCCGGCGCTGCAACCACGTCCATTACCGGGCTATCGCACCTCAACGGTGAGAGTGTGGTGGTCTGGGCCGATGGGGATGCCATTGTCGATTCAAACGGGGCCCCCGAGCTGCACACGGTTTCCGGCGGAGCCATTGCGCTGAGCACCGCAGCGTCCGACGTTATAGTCGGGCTGCCCTACACCGCGCAGTTTAAGTCCACCAAGCTGTCCAGCCAGACGCGCCCCTTCCTGAACATAGATAAGATGATCCGCCAGATTGGCCTGATCCTCGGCCCCACCCACCGGCAAGGGCTGGAGTACGGGCAGGATTTTACCACCATGGACAATCTGCCTGTCATAGAAGATGAGACCACGGTGTCGTCGGACTACCAGGCCTATGATGAGCCCTTCATCCCGTTCAACGGCACGGTGGAGACCGATGCCCGGGTATGCTTGCAGGGCCAGGCACCCAAGCACGCCACGGTGATGGCCGTGCTTTTGGATACGGAGTACGACCGGTGAGGGTGGTCCCACTAACAAGGGACATCTTCGAGGACTTCTTCGACATGTCGCCTTTCACCCACTTCAGGGGAGCTGCCTTGATGGAGGGCGATAAGGTGCGCGGCCTGGGCGGGGTCTGGCTGGATGGCGGATATTGGGTGGCGTTTGCGGACATTCCCGAGGATCTAAGAGACCACCCGGTCTCGATTTATAGGACGGCGGCAGCAGTCCGTCGTATCATGCGGAATTGCTTGCTACCGGTCATTGCGTACCAGGAGCATAGTGAGCCGACATCAGAGTCGTTCCTTACTCACCTCGGCTTTGAGCGGGTGGATGAGGAGGTATGGAGGTTTATAGATGGGACAGTTGGTGTTGCCATTGATGGTAGCCGGGACGCTGGTCACCGCTTACTCGCAGATCAGGCAGGGGTCGGATCAGAAGAAGATCGCGGACCTGCAGGGCGAGATGATGGATCGCCAGGCCAACGAGAGCCAGGCGTCCGCGCAGCGTGATGCCGCAGAGGTTCTGCGACAGGGCGATATAGCCCTCTCTCGCTCGAAGGCAGTGGCGGCAGCTTCGGGTGCCGGCGCGGATGATGCCACCGTGCAGGACGTGGAGAACCGCATCGCGGCCCGCTCCGAGTACAACGCCATGGCTAAGCTGTACTCCGGTGCCACCGAGGCCGACACCCTGAGAACCCAGGGGCAGGCCACTCGCGCCATGGGCAAACAAGCCCGCGCACAGGGCATTCTGAAATCCGTGGGCACTATCTCTGAGGGCGTCGGCACCCTTTACGACCGATTTAAGGCTTAGTAAATGCCCAACTTACCTGACCCAGAAGCGATAGGCCTGCAGAGCGTTCAAGGCCGCACGGGCAACATACGGATTGCCTCGGACATGTCTGGCCTGGAGGCCACCGGCAACATGCTGTCCTCCATCGCCAAGAACGCGTTCGAGAGGCAGGACAAGTCGGACCTGATCAAGGCCCAGTCCGTTCTCAACTCCGCCCGCATAGACGTCATGGATCGCTTGTCACGCAGCGACCAGTACGGTGACTACGAGAACCTGTACAACGAGGCCATGAAGGAGGCTCGCGCCGAGGCCGGCAAGCTGGTCCGGGGTAGGAGGGCGTCCGCCCTGTTTGAGATGGACGCAGACTCGTACATCAGCAGCGGCATGGCGGATGTGAAATCTGCTTCCTGGACCACTGAGCAGAAGGTCCGCAGCGCCACCCTCAAGGCTGACCTTGAGCGGGGCCGGCGCGACATTATGCGAGCAACCAGCCCGAGCCAGCGCGAGGACATTCTCAACGAGATGAATGCCTGGATTGATGACGCCAAGAGCCACGGGATACTCGTCGAGGGAGAGGACCAGCTGGCACGCCAGGAGGCAACCGCAACCGCTTCTCTGGCTGCAGTGGCCGCGCTTACCCCCGAGGAGCAGGTCGCCATCCTGACAAGCCCGGACGGCACCATCGCTGATCCCAAGTGGCTACCCCAGGACATGGCCGATGCCCAGTTGGCTTGGGCTAACAATGCGATTTATTCCGCCGAGACCAAACAGGCGTCACGCATGAGCCGCGCATACTCGGACGGCATGATTGCTATGACTACCCAGGTGGAGCAGCAGGGGCTCGCGTCCCTACAAGGGTCGGAAGACTGGCACAAGCTGAAGGTCTCTGACCGCAAGGCCCTAATCGAGTATGACAAGAAGCTCAACGAGGGCACCCTCACCACCGATTGGCAGGAGTACGTTCGCCTACAGGTGATGTACCAAACCGACCCACAGGGGTTCATCCGCTACTTCGAGTCGGAGAGCGGACCCCTTCGCGCCAGCATGGAAGACTCCGAGTTCAAGACCATCTCGGGCTGGTACAACTCCGCCCGTGACAACGACCAGGGTGCCGCTGCCCATGCGGCAACCAGGGCTCAGATCACCCAGCAGGCTCTGGGCCAGCTGGACATGGATCTGGTGAACCCGAAGAACACCAAGGACATGGAGAAGGCTGCGCGCTTCCACCGCATGATGGGCGAGGCCATCGACTCCTGGCAGTCCGACCCCAAGAACGAGGGGCGCAACATGCCGGAGAGCGAAATGCGCGCCGTGGCCGAACGCTTGGTGCAGGATGAGGTGCGTGATCGTAAGTGGCTCGACACCTCCCGAGAAGCCTTCTTGATCGACGACCCGGACGACGTTCCCACCTGGTTCCGGCAGCAAGCCCAAGAGAACCTTGGCGCGCTGACTGAACAGTCCCTGCTGGACCTGTACCAGGCTTACCTGGTCAACCCGAATCCACCCGAGTCTGGCGGCAACTTCGACCCGGAGGGCATGGTGCCGTTCTTCACTCCTCGCGAAGAGGAAGAGGAGGACAACTCGCTGCCTTACCCGGACTCGGTGGTCACCGACATTGGAGAACCTCCCCTGCAGAAACCCAACGCAAGGGTTGAGTAATGAGCGAGATTAACTGGGAAGCGTTGCATGGGCAGACCCAGCGGCGTGCTTCTGACCTGGAGGTCGCCTCCAGGGAGCCGGTGTCGCCCGAGTCAATCGATATGGGCAAGCAGATGGGCGTGTCTTCCCAAGCGGTTGAGCGCAGCGGAGAGAAGCCAGAGCCGAAGATTGATTGGGAGGGGATCGTCCGCCACTCCCCGCGCACCGCGCAGTTCCTGAAAGACAACCCGGTTGAGGAGCCTGAGACCCTGTCCTGGGTGGAGCGGCAGTGGGAGTGGTCGAAGCGATCCCTTGAGCGTAACAACGCAATGCTGGACTCCACCGGGATCTCCAACAAGCGTTGGCGACACCTTGTTGGGCAAGGCGAAGAGTGGAACGACGACGACCAGCAAGAGTTCGACCGCTACCAGGAGATCATGAACCGAGAGCGCGCCTATGAGGTGGGCCTGGGCAACATAGATGAGTGGTGGATACCGGAGGTCGTAGGCACCGCTCCGTTCATGGCTGAGGTATGGGCCGAAGGCATAAAGGGCGGGATCACTGGCGCTGCCGTTGGGGGCACCGTTGGAAGCGTCGTTCCAGGTATTGGAACTCTTGGTGGCGCGAGCGCGGGCTACACCGCCGGCCACATTATCGGCATGATCCGGGCCTCCTACCACGCGATGGCCCCGCACGCCTTTAATGAGATGGTGGACGAGCACGGGGTGGACCCCGAGATAGCCTCTCCCGCCGCCCACGTTGTGGCGCTCATGAGCGGGGTCGTTGAGGCCGGCCTGGGTGCTGAGAAGATCCTGATCCCCGGAGCAAACTCTCTAGCTCGGATGTTCTCGAAACATGCCGTCATCGACATGCTGGGGAAGCAGACCTACCGGAAAGCCTTCAGAAAGATCGGTCGCAATCTGGCTATTGCCGGCCTGGAGGAAGGCGCAGAAGAAGGCGCGCAGGAGTTGATTCAACTGCACGCGAACGCAATCACCGACGCCTTGACCAGGGGCGTTCCTGTAACCATCGAGATGTTAGCTGATGAGGTCTTCACTCCAGAAAACCTGGCCCGCGTGGGCGAAGGGGTTTTGGTCGGAGCAGCTGCCGGCTCTACCTATGGCGCGGCGTTCTCAGCGCCAGCCACGGCGAGAGACATCTCCGCCGCCCGTATGGCGAGAGCTAACCAGCGCGCCTGGGAGAAGATCGGCAAGGACCTGAAGGACTCCAGGATCGGCTCGTCGGAGGCCGCTGTCGAGGCCGCCATTGGCAACGACCTGGTGTACTTTGACAAAGCCCAGTGGGACTTGTACTGGCAAAGCCAAAACCTGGACCCGAGAGAAGTGGCCGATACCGTGCTGGGTTCGGCGGACGCCTACGACAACGCCGCCGAAGCCGGTCACCAGATCGCCATTCCGGCCAGCAAGTACGCGCAGCATATTGCACCTACTCCGCACAACGCTCGCTTGGCCGCAGAGCTGCGAGCCGCTCCCGAGGCCCCCAATGCGCGGGAGACCGGGGAGCGCATGCGTGAGCAGACGGCCAAGATCCTGGAGGTGCGTGACGAGATCGCTGGACGCCTGCTTGCCGCTGGACAAACCGAGGCGGAGAGCAAGGCCGCGCCTCTGGCCGACTTTCTGGTGACCATGGGTGAGCGGTGGGGCGTTGATCCCATGGAGCTACTCGACCGCTTTGGCTTGGATGTAACAACCGAGTCCCCGCAGGCCATCGCGGAAAAGGTCGTAGCCCAGCTTACCGGCGAGCAACAGGCCCAAGAGGCTGTGGCGGAGCCCGAGAGTTCTGCTCGCGAACAGGCGCAGATGCCCAGCGAAGACCGAATCATCCAAAAAGCGCGAGATGACTTTTTGCACCACGGCGGGACCGGTCTCAGCCGCGATCACGCTCACACTGCAGATGCCATCCGACAGAATCTTGGCGAGGCCGCAGGGGATGCGTATGAGGCGGAGGTTAAGCGCCTGGCCGATTTGGCAGTGCAGGAGTATCAGGCCAGGCGTGCCGCTGAAAGGGCTGGTGAGACGCCGGCCATTGTCCGTCAGGCCCCGATTCCCGCGTCCGCCAGGGTAAGGCTGTCAGAGCGTTGGCAGGGCAATCCTAATGTCCAATATGTAAAGACGAGCAGCTTGGCCAAGTTCCGATCAGAAGACCGCAGGGTGGTCCCGAAAGGCCCTGATAACATTACCGAGCCTACCGAGACGCTGCTTCCTCGGCTAACCGAGGAGTTCAGGTCGGGAGGAGTCCTGTTTGAGCCGCTAGAACTTGGCTTCGATATGGAAACGGGACACGCAACACTACTGGACGGGAACACCAGGCTTGCCGCTTTGCAGGATGCCGGTATTGAGAGCATTCCGGTCATGGTTTCTCGTGCTCAGCTGCATGGGTTCGGTCGCCCAGCCCCGGCTACCCCGGAGAACCCGGCCCAGATGGAGAGGGTGCTGCCCTCTGATCTTGGCCTTGAGGTGGAGTCCGTAGTCCTGGAAGAAGGCCCAGAGATCCTGGCTCAGACTCCGCTGGTAACCGGCGTAAACGTCGGTAAGACGCGGCTCGCGAACAAAAAGACTGGTGAACTGGCTGGATTCCCGCCCGGGATTGTGACGCAAGCAGACATCGACATGCTTGCCAACCGGATCTTCGACTACGCGCAGCGGGCCCTGACCAACTTCCCGCTATCGGCTTACTGGTATCAGGACATTGGCAATATGATCCTGCGCCTGGTGAACAACGACTACGCCCGGGCGGATCGCATGGCGCGCATACTTGCCTTGCTGTCTGCCAACGAGGGAGTCACGTCTAACGTCCATCTGGCTGTTAGTGCCGCTTATCAGATCGAGCAGGGCAACACGTCGCCACACGTAGGCCACCAAAGCTCAGAGCACATCATGACCGCCCTGGAGGCGGACGAGATCACCATGGAGACCCCTGGGTTCGCCGAGAAGACGCTCGCGTTCTACCAGAACATCCATGACGCCATGTTCCCTGACAGCCCGGTCAACGTGCTGGCCTCTACCATCGACAGGCACATCTACGGGGCCATGGGGTATGTGCCCCCGCCCTCCGGCAACGTCGGAACCCCCGCCCGCAACCGCGTCAGCCAGACGATCATGCGGGCGGTCACCCAGCACTTCAACGCGGTGAACGGAACCGACCTTCTGCCCATGCAGGTTCAGGCCCTCGTGTGGACCCAGTACCGTGATGACAAGGGGCTCAGCGGCGCGACGTTTCACGAGGCTCTGGCTGAGCTAACCGACCACGTCACCTTCGAGGTAACACCGGCCCCGGGCTCGGCGGCAGCCAATCTATACCGCTCCTTGACTGACTTCCAGAAGGCTCAGTTCAGGATGGACTCCCTGGCCCTAGTGGTGGACCAAGATGGCAGAGATCTGATCGCCCAGAGTCTCGGCATCCCGCTGGCAGCCAACGAGGGCGGCCTGGGGTTGTGGAATGAGACCCTCATGCCCAACCGGGTGGCCAGCCTGGTGGCGCTACCGGCAGAAGTCTCCGACATGCAGGAGAGGGTCCGCCGCATGTCGCGGGACGAGGTAGAGAGCTACGCCCGCATTGTCCAGTACGTGTTCAGACAACAGGCTGTGCCGTGGTTCAGAATATCGAACACGCTTGATCCTAACGACGAGGGGGTGGTCGCAGCCGCCGTATTCTCTGGGGTTGAGCGGGATGTACTAAAGCGTTCAGGAATGGTAACATTCGGGCGCGATTTCGGGTATACTGAGATCGACGGCAAGCTGTATGTCGTCAACTTTGACAATGCGCTCGGCGACACCGATACATTCCTAGATGGGGTCCAGGCCCTGAAGGAGGAGTTGGGTGGCGAGGTCGAGGGCACCTACGCGGACGGAGACTATGGCCCAACAATCGACTGGGAACGAGACCTTGAAGGACAAGCTGGAGCGGAGAGGTTTGAAGCTGCTCTCGGACGACGACCCGGTCTCGAAAGCTGGGTACGTGATCGGCGGGGGCTATACGAAGGCCTCCTCAGATCCGAGGGACTTGAGAAGGCAGGAGCAAGAGCGGCGCTCGCGCCAGGACGCGGAGTTCAGCAGGATTCTTCAGCAAGAGATGGCCCAACAGTTCGGTCTGACGGCAGAGTCGAACTCGTCCACTACTCAGAAGAGCGACGAGACCTCATTGACCCCGCCTTCTACGGACGAGGAATCCCCGGAGAGGAAAACCGACGCCGACTGAATAATCCCAAGGACTGGGTCAACCGGTCCTACTACGGGATTGCGGTTGACAAGCCGGGTGGCTATGTAAAAGAGCCGGGCCTTGGAGACAGTGTCAACGTCACCTCGGTGGAAGCCCGCGACCTGTACGACTGGGATCGAGATCCGGCAGACTTCAGGGGTGCCGCTGCTGCCGCTGGCCGGCAGGGCGCAGACATCTACACCTACGCTGAGCGGCTCGTCAGAGACTCGGGCTACCTGGGCTACTGGTCCAGGGGTGGTGCCGCAGGCGAGGCCGCAGTGGTTTTTCAACCGCTGGAGGTGGAGACGCACACTCCGGGCATCCCCTACCCGAAGGGTCTGACCCAGAGAGAACGACGCGTGGCGCACGAGGCCACCCGGGTCTTCGAGGACTATGAGGCCGCGAAGGCCGCCTACGCCGAGCTGGAAGGCACCAAGGGCGGCACCGTCATCAACGTAGACGAGGCCCGCCTGCTGGTTCCCTCCTATGCGGCAGACAAGTCTTTGTCCAACGCAGTACACGAGCCGGCCAGCTGGTTCACCAACCGGTACTTTGAAGAGAAGGTCGCAGGGCTCACCGCTGACGACACGGTCCTGTTCACCGCTGGTGGTGCTGCCGCAGGGAAGACCTCCGCCATCCGCGACGCCATTGGTGACGAGGAGTCAGTGTTCACCTATGACACGATCATGGGGAACGCTGACAAGGCAGCCAGGCGCATCGACCTCGTCCTGAAGACCGGGGCCAACGTCGAGATCATCTATGTGATGCGAGATCCTGTGGAGGCGTTCAGAGGAACCCCTGGCATCGACGGCAGCGGCGCACTCCCGAGGGCGATGAGCACTGGCAGGGTGGTCAACGTGGTCCCGTTTGTTAGGGGGCACATTGGCTCGTCGAGGGCGATCTCCCAGATCAATGACCTGTATGCGGACAACGATCAGGTTGAGGTCATCCTGATTGATAACACGCGGGGGTTCGGAAACTCTCAGGTTGCACCCCTGGAGACCATTCAGAAGATTGATTACACCGACCTGGATAGCCGGGTCATGGAGCAACTCAATGCCGCAAGAAAAGCGGGAGAAATCTCAGACACCGTCTACGAAGCAAGCACTCCGAGAGAAGAGATCGCGGATAGTGCAGCGGTTCGTGGACGGGCTGAACAGGGGGCCGAAAGAAGGCCGCCCCGAAAAACAGTAAAGGCCTACAAGCTGGTTGAGGTAGGCAAAGACGGGAAGCTGTACCCGCTGTTCGCTGGCAGAGTCTTAGACGCCAAGGGGCGCAAGAAACCTCTCCCCTTTACTGTGGGCAAGTGGGAGTACGGCGTGCTCTCCACCCAGGCCAAGATGGACCTGTTCCCTTCGGCGGGGATTCACGGGGCCATGCTGCCAATCACACCTCAGCTAAGAACCAAGGCCGGCACCATTGCGCCCAATCGGGTGTATGTGGAGATGGAGGTGTCCGCCGACATTGACTACGACGCCATCCTGGAGACGACGGGTGAGCCCCGCCTGGGTAGCGCCGTGCCGGTTGGTGGCCTGTACCACTACTCCAAGTACGGTGACCCCTGGGTCATTGCCGGAGAGGCGCGCATAACAAGAATCCTGACGGACGACGCAGTATCCCGCATCCTGGGTGAAGCAGGCCGCGCCGATGAGATCGAGCACGAGACCCTGGTGCGCCCGGAGTTCTTCGAGCAGTTTGCTCCCGAGCAGCTCCTGTACCAGTCCGCCTGGCATGGCTCCCCGCACCGATTCGAGAAGTTCAGCCTGCACGCCATTGGTACGGGCGAAGGCCGTCAGGCGTATGGCTGGGGTCTGTACTTCGCGAGCAAGAAGGAGGTCGGCGAGCACTATCAAAGAGCATTGGGCAAGAGAGAGTTCATCCACAAAGAGTCAGGGCAAAAACTCTCTCTCAGTGAGATAGAGCAGTGGGCAAGAGACTTCGTGGGAGAGAAGAGCGATCCTTACGGGTACATCGTTGACAACGGGGTTGCTTCATTCTCTGCAGGAAGAAAACCGGCTGCTTTCGATACGAACCCAGCGGCAAGGAAACTAGACAAGCATCTGAAAGACACCTTCGAGATGCAAAAGGGCCACCTCTACGAAGTCAACATCCCCGAGACCGAGGAGCTTCTGGACTACGACAGGCAGCCCATACAGCAATCTCAGGAGATTCAGGATGCGCTGAGACCGGTGATGGAGCACTTGGCGGGCGTGGGCAGGGAGATCTTTCAGGATGACGGGAAGTACGGGTACAGGTACGCACCACGGGATGTCATTGGCGGGACTGTTCGGGTCCAGTCGTTTGCTCAGTACGATACGGAGCAGCAGGCCGTTGAGGCTTCTGTTACGAGGTGGCTGTATCAACCCGGGTGGAAGCTATACAACGCCCTCGAAAGGCTGGACGGGGCGCGGGGAGCATCAGAGTTCTTGTCCGAAGCTGGCATCCCCGGCCTCACCTACAAAGGCCGCACCTCCGACGAGCGCAACTTCGTGATCTGGGATGAGGCTTTGATTGAGGTCGAGCGCCTGGAACAGCGCGACCCCTCCGGCCCTCGCGGGTACACGGCTATCTCCGCAGATCGCACAATGAAGATTGGCCTGCTGGAGAACGCCGACGCCTCCACGTTCATTCACGAGTCAGGACACGTATTCCTGGAGATATTCTCTGACTTGGTCCGGGAGGCTCAACAAGCCACTGAGCGTGGCGAGGCTATCGGAGACAACAAGCTTCGCATGATTGACGACATGGAGGTTCTGCTGCAGTGGTTTGGCGTCAGCTCCATCGACGAGATCGGCGTAGACCAGAAGGAGCAATTCGCTCGCGGGTTCGAGGCCTACGCGATGGAGGGCAAGGCTCCCTCGGTTGGTTTGCGCCGCGCATTCGCCAGGTTCCGCGCCTGGTTGATCGGCCTCTACGACGACGCCAAGGCGTTGAACGTCACGCTCAATGACGAGGTGCGCGGCGTGTTCGACCGCATGCTGGCCACTGATGAGCAGATCGCTGCCGCTCAGGCCGAGGCAGAGATCACCCCGCTGTTCATGAACAAGCCTCCCAACATGTCCGACGCTGAATGGGCAGCTTACCAGACTGGCATTGCAGACGAGAGCCGGCAGGCTCGTGAGCGCCTGCAGCAGCAGCTGATCCGGGAGTGGATGCGAGAGAACCGCACGGAGTGGAAGAAGCGCCTCAAGGCCGAGATCGACCAGGCCATCGAGGAGACCAACTGGAGCCAAGAGTACATCCTGATCAATGCCCTGAAGAACGGTGTGCTGCCTGACGGGCGCGAGTTCGATCTGAAGCTGGACCGGGCCACCATGAAAGAGCTGACCGGAGACCTGCGCCCATTCCGGGGCATGCTCGACGACGAGGGGGTTCACCCTGACCAGATCGCGGAGATGGTGGGGATCAGCTCCACAGACGAGATGATTCAGCTGATCCGGGATGCCCGGCCCCAGCTGGCGGTGGCCAAGGAGATGGGCGAGCAACGCATGAGGGAGAAATACCCAGGCCTGCTTCAGGATCGTGAGGCCCTGGCCGAGAAGGCCATGGAGGTGACCCTCAACGACAAGCAAGCTGAGATGGTGCGTGCGGAAATGAAAGCCCTGCGGGCCATGCAGCGTGCAGCGGCACCAGCAATCAGAGCAATGCAGGCACAGCAGCGCACAGGCCGGCAGATTCTGCGCGACGAGGTGCCCACCCTGAAGACCTTCAGGGAGGTAGCCAGGGGCATGATCGCTGCCCAAAAGGTCCGCGCCCTCCGCCCCGGTCTCTACCTGACCGCGTCCCAGAAAGCGTCCAGAGAAGCAACCCAGGCGCTCGCCCGCCAGGATTTCGAGGCAGCCGCTCAGGCCAAGCGCCAGGAGCTGCTGAACCTGGAGCTGTACAAGGAGGCGAGACGAGTCAAGGAGGAGGTTGCCGCAACCGTCAAGTACGTGCGGAAGTTTGGCAGAAAGCAGGTCCGCCAGGCCATGGGCAAGGCCGGCTACCTGGAACAGATCATGGAGATCGCCTCCCGGTTCGAGTTCGCCAATGTTCCATTGCGGGCCCTGGATGAGAGGCAGTCGCTGCGCGACTTCGTTGAGGCGAAGGAAGAGGCTGGCGAGCCTATCTCCCTGCCTGACAACATACTCAACGAGGCATACCGCAAGAACTACAAAGAGCTTCGTATCGAAGAGTTGCGCGAGGTGCGCGACAGCATGAAGCACCTGGAGCATCTGGCCCGGCTGAAGAACCGGCTGATGAAGATCCAGGACCAGCGTTCGTTCGACGCATTCGTTGAGGCGCTTGTTGAGGCGCTCAATGAAAACAAGAACAAGAAGGGGCCTACGGACATAGAGACCGAGCTTCCCCAGGACCGAGCTTCCCAATTCTTTGGGGACGCGTTCGGGATGTTCCGCAAGGCCTCCTCCATCATCCGGGAGCTGGACGGGTTCGAGGACGGCGGGCTCGCCTGGGAAGCGTTCATCCGGCCAGCCAACGAGGCCGCTGACCGAGAAGCTGACATGCGAGCTGAGGCGGCGAAGAAGGTCTTTGAGGCATTCCGTCCGTTCGCCACCTGGTCAGAGCAGGCCAAGAATTTCGCCACCCGATTCATGGGCATGCGGATCGACGACTCGATGTACACAAAGCAATTTATCCCCGAGATCGACGATTCTCTCACGCGCATGGGCCGGATCATGGTGGGGATGAACTGGGGCAACCAGGGTAACCGCGAGCGCCTGATGGCCGGATACGGTTGGTCGGAGTCCCAGGTTCAGGCGATCCTCGACACACTGACTCAGGAAGACTGGAGCTTCATCGAAAGCATCTGGAATGTGGTCAATAGCTACTGGGCCGACTCCAAGGCTTTGGCCGAGCGCCTGGATGGGTTCGCCCCGGAGAAGGTTGAGGGGCTGACGATTCAGACCAAGTTTGGCGAGGTCCAGGGCCAATACTTTCCGGCGCTGTACAACTCTAAGCTGTCCAACCGGGCGGAGGTTTTGGATGCGGTCGAGAAAGCGAAGCGAGCCATGGGCGGGGCATCAGTTCGAGCCCAGACCCGGCACGGCCACAGGAAGGGCCGCGTAGCGAAGCCGCTGGAGCGCCCCATGCGTCTCGACTTCGGCGCGATCTTCCAGCACCTGGACGACGTGATCCACGACCTGACCCACACTGAGATGCTGGTAGACCTGAATCGCGTGCTGGGTGACCGGCGAGTCGAGAAAGCAATCCGCGACGGGTTCGGGCGCGTGAAATACGATCAGCTCAAGAACATCATCACCGACGTCGCTGCCGGCTACGTGGGCGCAAAGAACGGGTGGGAGCGGTTTTTCAACCACCTGAGAGTCGGCTCTTCCATTGCCTCCATGGGATACTCGTTCACCACCACCTCAGTGCAGATCCTCGGCCTGAGCCAGTCCATCGTGCGGGTTGGCCCGCAGTGGGTAGCGAAGGGATTCCTGAAGTGGGCCGGGCGTGACGCGCAGCACATGGAAGGAACTGTCAAGTGGATCAACAGTGTGTCGCCGTTTATGAGAGACAGGGCCCGCACACAGCTACGTGAAATCAATGAGATTCGGAACAGGGTGGAAGGGCCCCACAGCGGGATGAGGGACACCCTGTTCTGGATGCTTACGCGCATGCAGATGGTGGTAGACATTCCCACCTGGCTCGGTGCCTACGAGAAATCCATGGCTTCCGGCATGGACGAGGCGAAGGCCGTTGCGGTGGCCGACCAGTCTGTGCGTGACGCTCAGGCCGGTGGACAGATAATTGACCTGGCCGCCATCCAGCGCGGCTCTCCGTTCATGAAGCTGTGGACCAACTTCTACTCGTTCTTCAGCACCACCTACAACATGACAATCGAGCAAACGCGCAAGCGCCTTGGTCAGGGTGGCGTAACCGGTGCTGCCGGGTGGGTGGGGGACATAATGCTCCTCTACATGGTCCCAGCCGTTGTTGGATACTTCTTACAGGAGGCGCTCTTCGGAAATCTCGAAGACAAGGATGAGGACGACATAAAGGAAGAGCTGACGGCAGAGATTATTTCGTATGCTATGGGCACCATCCCTGGCGTGCGCGAGCTAGGCTCGGCTGTCATGGGTTACCACGGCTACAAGGGCCCGGCTGGAGCAAGAGCATTCGCTGAACTAGCAAACCTAACCACGCAGGTTAGGCAGGGCGACCTTGATCCGCCTTTCTGGAAGGCGCTCAATCGAACCACGGGCGTATTGTTCCACCTTCCGGCAGTTCAGACCGAGCGGTCGTTTACGGGTATGATGGAAATCCTTGACGGCGAGGCAGATCACCCAGGTGATGCGCTGCGCTTGCTGATGTTTGGGCCACAATAAGAGGGTTAATTGACACCATGGCTTCAACGGACAGAGTTATAGGTTTCACCTCCGACGAGGGCATCAAGGCCCCCGTCCTGGTAGAAAGCACCGCGAACCTCACCCTTTCGGGTGAGCAGACGGTCAATGGCGTAGCGGTCGTAGACGGTGACCGCGTCCTGGTAAAGAACCAGACCGCCACCACCGAGAACGGCATCTACATCGTGAAGGCGAATGCGGCCTGGGTCCGGGCGAAGGACTTCGATGGCACCCGCGATGTCCGCAAGGGAACCCTCGTGCCGTTGGCCAATGGCGACGTGTACCGGCTAACAACAGCCGACACGGTGGACATTGGCACCAACAACCTCACCTTCTCGCGCTCCCTGGTGGGCAGCCTCACGGGCATGCCGGTGGTGACCGACATTGATGCCCTGAAGGCGCTCGACAGCACCTCCACCACCCGCGCTTTTGTTACGGGATACTACGACGAGGGGGACGGGGGAGGCGGACACTACTGGCACGACACCTCAGACACCACCTCGTCGGATAACGGCGGCTCGATCATCGTGGGCACCGATGGCGCACGCTGGAAACTGATCTGGTACAACTTCATATCGGTCAAGCAATTTGGTGCGAAGGGCGACAACGTGACCGACGACCGCACGGCGATTATGAACTGCATCTCCTACATTCAGGACACGGCCAGTCTGAAGGGTGCGCGGGTCTACTTCCCCACTGGGGTGTATATCTCGTCCGACAACATCAAGGTCACCCAGCCTGGGATTACGCTGTATGGGGATGGCGGGCATATTGGGGACATCTTCGGTCAGTGCGAGAACATCGAGCTATTCGGCTCCGTGATCAAGCTGAAAGACTCCGCCTCCCTGACCGAGCACCCGGATAACTCAGGGGACTACCCCTTTATCTGGTTTCAGTACCAAGGCACGGATACCGGCGCACGCTGGGGCGGCGGCCTGGAGGACCTGGTCATTTACGGCAACCGCCGGGCCACTGGCACGGCCAACCCAAGCAGCGGCAGCGCGACCGCTAACAACTCTCGCGGCATAGGGGTCTACTGCGAAGGAATCCGTAACGCCCGCTTCTCTAACCTGACAATAAGCCACTGGGCGGAGGAGGGCTGTAAGACGGTCACCGGCACCTTTGGCCATGTGATAGACGGCCAGGATGAAACCTCCTATGACAACAGTCCAACAAGCGAGGGCACGTTCGCGGGCGGAAGCGGCCACGCGGTGAGTGATGTAATCACCGTTACGGACGGGGTGACGGTCACCGTGGATGCAGTCAGCACGGGCGCGGTCACCCAGTTTACGGTGGACAACTCCGGCCAGGTCGGCACGATTCAAGACGGGGACACGTTGTCACAGACGGGCACCACCGGATCGGGCACCGGGTTCTCTCTCACCCTGGACGGTGACAACATAGCGGGCTTCAAGAGCTTTGGCGGGTCCTACTTCGGGGACTGCGAGTTCACGGCCAACGCGGGTGATGGCCTGCGCCTTTCCGGCGGAGACAATCGCATCGAAGGCTGCAGCTTCGGCTACAACGGGCTCACCGGTTGCTTTATGAATGGCGGCAAGTCCCTCACCAATTGCACGTCGTGGGACAACTTCGCCCACGGGTACTCAGTTGCTAGTGACGACGTCAGCTTTGTCGGCTGCCACGGGTACGACAACTACGACGCCGGGTTCCATGTCGGCGCGAACTACGAGCGAATAGTCATTTCCGGGTGCGTGGCTCAGGATAACGGCAAGGACACTTTGGAGACCGACCTGGAGAGGGCCGGGGTATATGTGAACGGCCCGTCGAGCGTGATGATCTCCGTGATCTCCGGCAACAAGCAGGAGAGTGGCGGGGACGCGACCACGTCTACGGCGGTCACGGACGGCGCAATCACCGATGCCTCTGGTTCCACCGGCAAGATCAAGTCGGCGGCGGGCAACCTGACCACGGCTGTGGTGGGCGATACCATCGCGGTCACTACTGGGTTCGCTAACGGTGTCAACAACACCAAGCTGGAGGTGACGGCGGTCAATACCGTCAACGAAGACTACTCCGTTACAGACTTGAACGGGGGCACGCTTGTCAATGAAAGCGGCGCGAGCATCACTCACTGGAATGTTGGCTCAGGCCAGCGGTACGGCGTCTACGTGCAGGACAACGCCTCTGACGTGGAAGTGCAGCGGGTCATCGAGGGCGATGTGGCGAACGGTGTCGCCCCACGGCTGGTCCAGGGCCAGGTGGTCACCTACAACTCGGGCGCGGGCACGATCCCGGTCAGCATCTACTCGAAGACCATTATGCTGGTAACCGGCGGGGCCGAGGCTCTGGAGATCGCCGATGGCAAGTTCGAGGGCCAGGAGGTCGAGATCTTCATGAAGACCGATGGCGGCAACGGCACTCTGGAGCCTGATGCAGACTCCAACATCGCGGTGGGAACGTCAATCGTGTTCTCCGAGGTGGGCGCGAGCGTCACCCTGAAGTGGGTGGACTCGAAGTGGTACGTGAAGGCCGAAAGCTCCTGGGGTATCGCGATCACGTAGACCGGGACTATGCTCTGCTCCCCCGCTGGCGGCAGATGCCGAAGGGCCTGGTTGCTATGAACGCGTCCCCCTCCAGGACGATCAAGTTTTTCGGCTGATCGTTGCGCCGGCATAGCCCGCACTTGCGCGAGATGCTCCTCTCGTCGTCCAGAAGGAAGCTGGCAAAAGACAGCTTGCGCTCGCACTTCACGCAGCGCCTGTGCATGCGGTGACCAGTGGTGACCTCCCACGAGGTGATGCGCTTGTGCGGCACCGACAGCCCCGTTGCCCGCTGCATCTCGGCGGACAGCTCGGCAATGGTCCACCCCTCGATATGCAGCCAATTCAGCGGCTTGCCGTCTGGCTTGTCCGGGTTGTACTTAATTGGCGTTGGGTGAGTCATTCTCCCCTCCCTCTTCTGCCGATTGTCCGTAGATGATTTGGTGGGCTTTATGGTCGGGCACCCCTGCCTCCTGCAGGCGCTTCCTGAGCCGGGTGGGAGTACCAGCGGACTTGGGGTCCTTCAGATACAGCCTTTTTCTTACCTCCCACAGCGGGCAGTCCATGGCCGTGCAGAGATGGATCTGCTCGGTTGGCCCGCCGGGTACTTCCTCGTCATAAATGCAATCAAGACACTTGTCGTTGATCGCTGTTCGCAGGCTCGTCACATTAACCCCCGTCTTTTCCAGTAGACGTGTGTAAGGCGTTTGGCCTCCTCGAAGACTTCGTCATAGTCCCCCAAGAGCCCGTCACGGCGTCCATCCAGGACATCGTGGCAGGAGTGGCATCCCAGGCAGGCGTCGGTATCGTCGCTCTTCACGGCCACCCCAGCGCCTCTCCGGTGGCATAGGACCACGGTTTCGTTGCCCGGGCCCGGCGCGCACCCCGGCTGCCGGATGCAACACGGTGCGCCTCTAGCCGCTTTCCGCAGGTTCGCCATGGCGCAGATTGATCGCTGCCGTGCCGGCGTCGTCATGTAGCCCGAGGTTCTTCTCTCTGGCCGCGATCCCCTTGGACAGAATGTCTCGTAGTTTCTTCGCCTGCTGCAGGTCAAACTCAAAAGCTGATCGCGTCCTGATCCCGGCCTGCTCCTCTCCGAAGAGGTGAATCTCGAACGGAAAGTCCGAGACGTCTTTGTCGTAGATACGGACGTTCAGCGGTCCAATGCTCTCGTAAACCAGCATTAAGCAGATCCTTCGATGATGTCGTAGTAGCGGTCGCGCTCGGCCCTTACCAGCGCCAGCTGCTTACGCAGGGCGGCCTGGTACTTCAGGTCTGGTTCCACATGAAACACTTTGCACGGCAGGTTGGGCGCGTACATGAGCAGGTCCACCCACTGGATGCCTTCGGGCTCGCCGACCATCAAGATCCCCTGGCACTGAGCGCGGTACTCACGCGGGCACTCAGAAAGGCCGAGGCATTGGATGTGCCGCTTTGCACCACAGCTTTTTATCTCCAATGCCCCGGCATCCCCCAACATGAGCCCATCTGGGCTCGCTCCCGCACCTAACTCGTCGTTCATTATAAACCCCGCCGTCTCCACGCTGCGGTGCGTTAGCATCGCGTAGTACAGCCTGGCGGCCTCCTCGGAGGCCTTGCCGTTCTCTGTGAACGCGTTCCCGGTGAATGAATCGACCAGCTCGCCGGTCCACAGCTCGGCGGCCAAAGTCCGGGCGTAGTCGTCGCTTTGCTTGGAGGGCTTCATCTCCACTGGGGTGACCAGTTTGCCAAACTCGCTCGCGGTGGGCAGGCCCAAGCGCAGCAGGTGCCACTCGGGCGTTCCTTGTTCAATGTCGTAGCGGATCACCAGTCTGACCAGCCAGATGAAGAACTCGATGCCCGCGTCTTGGCTAGGTATCGGGCGTTCAGGACGCGGCCAACCCACACCCCGGCAGCCGCCAGCGCCCACCAAAAGCCCAGGTCATGGGCCTCGATCAGAATCCAAGCAATGATCAGCGTCATGATTTGTCTCCCAGCCCGGTGGCCGCGAACACGGCACGGTAGATCCCCTCGAACTTGTTCGCAGGGATCAGCTCGATGTCTGCCACCCCGTGCGCCTTGTGCAGCCACTCTTTGGTGTCCTTCACCCACTTCTCGTTGGACGACTTGTCAAATAGCGTATGGAGCCGAGAGATCTGTTCCTGGGACGCGTACTCAACGGTGCCGGCGGCATTCCCGTCGTCGTCATCTCCTGTCGCCAGGTTGAACACCATGAGCGTCAGGTAGCGTCGGGCGTAGCTGAAAGCCGACCCCTGTGCGTGGGTGAGCGTCATGTTCTTCTCTCCCTTGATCCCGGTGTCCACCACTGGCAGGTCTAAGAACTTCTGCTTGGTATGCCCCGCAATGTGGGACACCTCACACTCAATGCGGATGTGCCCCGCCAGCGGGGAATCCACCTGAGAGAAGCTCAGGCTAAAGCCGTGATGGGTGTAGACCGGAGTGATGGCCCTGATGATCCGGTGCAGCTTTGCGTAACTGGATTTCGTGTGCGTGTTCACGTCTGCCGCATGAATCTGGGGCATGTCCTGCTGCGCCTGGCGCATCGCCACGTTATAGGCGTGCTCCTCCTCCCTGTCCCAGATCCGCTCTTGGATGGCGAGCAGCTCGCTCATCTTCGAGGCGTCAACGTCTGGGTTCGTGGCAACCTTGTCGATCAGCTCGACGAGGGCGCTGCGGTCTTCGTTTTGTGGCTCCTCCCTGGGAACGAGTTCCTGGTTTGTTTTTGCGTCTGTCATGCGCTCTCCTCTCTCGGCCACAGCACTTTGGTGACAGAGACTTCAACCGGTAGGCCCTGGATCAACTTGATCACAATCGGACGGTCGCTCTCCAGCCAGCTGTGTACTGTGCCCGGGTTAACGCTTAGTTGTCGGGCGACCTCGCGCTGCCCGTGCTTGCGAATATAGTCCTGTGCCCGGACGTTTTGTGCCCTTGCCAAAATGCTCTCCTTCGTAAAAGTTGGCGAATGGTAACACCCTGTGTTAAGCTTCGCAAACTTTAAGCACCAGGGCAGCACATGAGCTACCTGACCATTGAGGTTCTCGGCGACGGTGTCGTAAGAACGCGTCTCTCAGAGAATCGCTGGGGTGACCCGTGTCAATGCGAAAGCCCTGACTTTCAAGGGGAGGACATCCATCGTGACCAGCGCGTAACCATGAAGGGCGTGGGGCTGGTCCGACTGGTGCTGGGCGACCATGAGGAGCTTTACGACAACGCATAGCACTGCGCCCCGTTGACGGAGAGTCTCGGGGGCGCATATAGTGCAGAACTCGGCGTCGTGGCCGGGCTACAGACTCACAGGAAATCCATAGACCGCACCGAGCGGCGAGATTGTCCCAGAACGTCTTGTAGCGCGCAACGACGTCCGTCACAGGGTGGGAGCGGCAAGGTGACGTTAATCTGCATGCCGGGATGCCTGGGAATATACGGTCTAGCCTATCTCTCAGCATCGACTCTCCGCCTGCTGTGTTACCAAAAGTAACATGGGGGGTCGGGGGGTCTGTGCCCGGGTCACCGGCCAGCCTACCCATCAAGGAAAACAAGGAGGTTAGGGTGAACTTACCCAAAGGTTGGTCCCGTTGGGGCAAGTACGCGATCAAGAACGGAGTTTGGGCCATCAGCTGGGCGAAGGTGGGCGGGAGAACCGTCTGCACCATGACAAAGGGCGGGGAGCTGGTGCCGGGTAACTGGCCAAACGTCACCGAGGCCCTAGAGTATTACGATGCCGTTCAGTCTCTGTATGCGCCCAGACAAGAAGGGCTCTTTAATGGCGAAGAATCTGACCGCCTTAAATCCGAGGGGATGGAGTTGGCCGCCAACGCCCAGCAGGGCGACCTGGCCCTGGCGAGGGAGATCGCGATGGAGATTGCGACCGATGACGCAGATAGGCAGTGTGACTCAGATCGAGTTGGCCGCGTGCTGGAGTCTCGGCATGGGGTGACAACCCTGGGGCCGGCGGCTGGGTCGATATTCGCCGAGAGCCATTGGCAGTTCACCGGCCAGTTCAAGAAGTCGGAGCGAGTAAAGAACCACAGCCGGCTTGTTAGGGTCTGGAGGCTTGTGTGACCGATCTGTTTAACAACGCCCTGGTGCCGGACTGGCTCGACGCCGAGACCTGGGAGGATTTCATCGCCCACCGCAAGGGCATCAAGAAACCCATGACCGATGTCGCGAAGAAGCGACTCATGAGAAAGTTGGCCCGCCTCATGGGCGAAGGCCATGACCCAAACCAGCTACTGGACAGGAGCATCATCAATGGATGGCAGGACGTTTGGCCCGACGAGAGCGCAGGACATAGTGCCGCAGACCTCATCGAACAGCATATCAACGGTGGAGCAAGACTACCGACCGCAGCCGAATTACGGCAGGTCGCCCAACGTGCTCGCCGTGTGGAGCGTGTTAAGGGATAACTACCCGTCAGCGTTCAAGCGAGTAGATTCGCGGGACGCATCCGGGACGTGGGCCGACAACCTTGACGACATCTCCCCGCCGGCAATGGCTCGCGGCCTGGTGGAGCTAAGGAAGTACGGTGAACGCCAGATGCCCAACGCGCCACAATGCCGGGCGATCATCATGGGGCCACAAGCTGCTCAGCGTCAGGTGGTCGAGCCTGACGACGATCCCCGCAGCGTCGGGCATATTTTTACGGACAAACTGCGCGGCTTGACCTGGATGTCCTGGTCCTCCGCCATGGTAAACCGTGGTCACACTTTCACACAGGAGTCCATCAGCGCCGCCGTGAACCTTTCCAAAGAAGTGGTCCGGGAGATCGCCGACACTGTGGACAGAGAGCCCAGCAGCAGAGCACTGGCCGATCAGCTAAAGCGGAGTGGGACCGCAAGTCTGATCGCAGCATTCAACAGAGTGTGCGAGATCCCTGAGAAGATCCGCATGCACAGCTACGAGGACCTCTATGGCAAACCAGCAGATAGTCGTTAACAAGGGGGCTAAAGCGGCAGCCCAGAAGGCAATGGATGAAATAAAGGGGCGCTACCAGGCCGGCAGCCCGTTCGTTGTGCGCTTTGGCGAGCCCAAGGTGCTGCACACGTCAGAGCAGCGCGGCTACTATTGGACCGTGCTCAAGGCCTTCGGGGCCGAGCTAGGGATGAACGCCAAGGAGTCCGAGGCTTTCATCCACAACGAGTGTAAGTGCCGGGCGTTTGGCGTGTCCAAGACTGTCCGGTTTGGGGGGACGGTGCGCGAGGTGCCCAATGCCTCCAGCGCAGACGCGGGCAAGGACGAGTACAGCCGGCTGATCGACGAGCTGATCATTCTGGCGGGAGAGCATGGCTACACCATTCCCCCGCCTGAAAGCGCCTGATGAGCCATGAGAAGCAAGTATCGCAATCGGAAGACTGACGGCTACGACTCCGCGAAGGAGGCCGCTCGCGCCCAGGATTTGAAGCTCTTGGAGAAGGCCGGCGAGATTCGGGACCTGCAGGAACAGGTCCGCATAAACCTGATTGGGCCAGCCGGCCCCCTCAAGCATCGATCCAAGCGATACCCCAACGGGCGGAAAGTGGTCTACGTGGCCGACTTCACGTACTGGGAGGGTGACGCCTTCATCATTGAAGACGTGAAGGGGTTCCGCACCGAAGTCTTCAAGCTGAAGAAGGCGATCCTGGAATCCATGGGGTATAAAATTAGAGAGACCTGAGTTAAGGTCCCGTTCTGCAGTCACGTTAAGTCGTCGAAACTCTCAGCGCGCTAAGGCTTCACTGTGGATGATCTTGTAGCGCAGGGGGTTCCCCTGAAATACGTTGTTTCCTTGCTGGTCGCAATGGCTGGTGGCGTGCTGTGGTATGTCCAGCAGAAGTTCAGCGACAACGAAAAATCTCACGAGACAATTGACCAGAAGGTCGAAAAGGTTGCGGGAGATGTGACCGCCATCAAGGTGGAGACGGCTGAAATGAAGGGGATGCTCAAGCACATCATACGGTTCCACCGGCCCGACATTCCGCCATGGAAACACGATGACCACGATTGAGCACGTCAAAAGCAACGCGGTTTCTTACTTGGTCGCCGTGGTGATTCTTCCTTTGGCCGGCGGAGGTTTGGTGGCCTACCTGGATGCCAGGCACGAGCCCATTGGCACCAGCCTAAAGGCCGAGCTGCGCGGCGCGAAGCGGGCGAAGCGAGAGCTGGAGAACTACGAGTCGTACTCTCCCAGTGAGCAATACTCCCCGGCCCGCCAGGCCACCATCCGTGAGCTGGAAGACGAGATCGCTGAGATCGAGATGGAGTTACACGGCCTTGACTGACTACGAGTCAATGAACGAAAAACAGGCCGACTTCGCCCTGCACATTAGCCAGTTAATCACCTGGGCCTTCAGGAACGGCTACCCCGTGATCTATGGGGAGGCGTTCAGGACAAAGGAGCAAGCCGAGATCTATGCGGCTGCCGGCAAGGGCATCGTCAACAGCAACCATTGCAAGAGGCTGGCGCTGGATCTGTTTGCGATGCAGGGCGGCAAACTTACCTGGGACTGGGATGTTTATCAGACGCTCGGTGAGAGGTGGGAAAGTATGCACCCGCTGGCCAGGTGGGGTGGGCGGTTCCGTAATCGAGACGGCGTCCACTTTTCGTTCCTTCACAATGGGGTCGCATGAAAACTTGCCCGCCTTTACATGAGTAGACATGCTGGTATCCGGCCTCCATGTGGTAGAAAATCTACACGTTTTGTCTGTGGGCGGGCACGCCCGAAAACACAATCAGTCGGAGTAGCGTGATGAACCTATCGTCAGTCATTGTCGGGGCGGCCACAGCTGCCATCATCAACGGAGCAACCGCCTTAACAGCGTTGCTGTCACAAGAGGGGGTCACGGAGCTGTCAGAGGTTTCCCAGGCCGCTCTGATTGTTGTCGGACTCGGGGTGATCATCTCCTTTTTCAAAGACTTTCAAGCCAACTGGTTCAGAAAGCAGGTCAACAAGCTCACAGGAGACTCCGAGTGAGAACCTTATTAGTCGTAGCGGTTTTGGCGTTGGTGTCTGCCTGTCAGGCCGGCGGGCTTACCATTGCCGGCGTCTATGCTGGCATCGAGGCAGCCGCCGACTGGACCCATGAGGCGTGCGGCAATACCGAGCCAGGCGGCTCGTGTGCCGCCGGCTCTTGGATGCAGACCGACCAGAAGGAGCGGATCGCTCGGGCCTTGCAGGATGCCCAGAACAAGAACAACGCGGCGAAAGAGGCCTACGCGGCAGCCTACCGGGCGACCTGCGCGGCCAACCTCACCTCGGACGAGTGTGCGGCAGTGCGCGCCAGCAACCACCGCAACGCCGAGGTCCTGATGGCCGAGGCTCGCGCCCTGCTCGGGTCCGTTGAGCGGTATATGTGGCATTTGGAGGCAGAACGGTGAGCGACAGAAACAAGGAATTGCGGGAGGCCGTCCAGTTGGGATTGCTCGCGCTCTCGGGCCTCAACCGGCTTGGCATTGCGTTCGCCAGCGTGAAGGCGCTGTGGGATGCGACTCAGGCCGAAAACAGGGAGCCGACCCCGGAGGAGCTGGACGCCTTCGCGGATCGAGCCCAGAACGCCATCGACGAGTTGTAAGGAGAGCACGGTATGCGCCTCACAATATTGGGTTGCCTGTTAATTCTCTTCGCGGCGTCGGCCCATTCCGGCACTACCCGTCATGCTATGAAGGGTTGTACGCACACCCAAACCTTTGTTGCGGACATCAACACGTTTGCTACGGATGAGTCCCCGTGCCCCCCCGCCCTAGACCAGGTTGAATCGGGTAGCGCCCTGACGGCCACAGCGTCTGAGGCCAACTGCTACACCAACAAAGGGTCGGGGACAATTTACTACTGCGCGGCCCTGACCTCCGCCAGCGCCCCGTCCCCAGAAGACGTTCAGAACTGCAGCGGGGTATGCGGCGGCAGCCGATGCGACAACGAGGCCGTTTCCGCTGCGGGCGTGCATGATTTCAGCGTCACGGGGCTAAGCGCCGACACCAGCTACACCGGATATTGCAGTCACAAGTGGAAGGCGAATCGCAAGCAGTATTTGAAGGCGACCAACGCCTTTACGACGCTTGCGGGCGGCGGGGGCGGGGGCAACGATCTCACCGGAACCGTGATGACTTTGTGTTCCTCGGGTTGCGACTTTGACACGCCGGCAGAGGCAGCGGCAGGCATCAACACCCTTGGCGTGGACCTGTGCATCATGGATGGAGAAGATTATTCGGCGGATACGCTGACATTGTCTCACCAGTGGGATGGCGAAGCTGGCGACCCGGTAAAAATCTCAACGTGCTACAACGACGCGGGCGACAGCAACATCCTGCGCTGGTATGCCGATGGCACGGGTACTGGGCGCGGGGCCAAGGCCAAGATCAATTTTGTGGACTACCGCGCAGCCGACGACCCCACCCTGATTGACATTGACGACGTGTTCATGCCCGAAAAATGGAACCCGGGCCACTACGTGTACACGGTCGGGTTGGGGAGCAGAACAAAGGCCGGTAAAGGGATGGTCATTTTTGACGAGGATCATCAGCGCAGGCGGCAGAACCATTGGGCGTACTACGACGAGGACGCGTTCGCAGGGGTCACGTTCGTCACTCATTGGGGCCAGCTGGAGCCCACTGACGGGGGGTACGGCCCGGCCATTGAGGAGATTCGCGAGGACCTGGATTTTCTTGAAACGCTGGACACCGACAAGCACATGATTTTTTGGTTCCACGACCAAAAATACGGCGGGGCCAACGTCTACTGCCCGACAACCGAGGACGGCTTCCAGGGCGAGGTTGAACCGGTCTACGATTTCGTCCATCCCGGGTGGATGTGGGACAAATACCCCACCGACACGATTTGTGACCGCACCAACAACAGCTCACACGGGCTGGCAATGTGGAACTCAAACGTGCGAACCGAGTTGTTGGAGTTTTGGCAAGCCATGGGAAAGGCTTTGGACTCGCACCCACGGCTGGAAGCCGTAATCGTCAATCTTGAGAGCGCCGTGGGAGGGGCGGGCGGAGGCCGGGCCCCTGGATTTACCGTGGCCGGCCACCGCGAGGGACTCAAGGCTCTAGCCCTTGGCGTGAAAAGCTACTTCCCGCGAACGAGCGTGATTTTGAATTTGAATTGGGCGATTGGTGATCAGGACGATCACGACGACATCGTGGCCTGGGCGCAAGCCAACGACATTGGGCTCGGCAACACAGACCTGCCGCCGTTGTGCGTTAACCAGCCCTGGGGAAGTGGTCCCCAAGACCCGGACTGCCCCGATGGCCTGGAGGATTTGACGGCTGACGCGCATCCCATCCGCACGTTCAACTCAATAAAGCAAGACGACCCGACCGGGATCATCCCCATGATTTACCGAGTAGGAGGTGACCAGCTCGGACAGGGGCACTGGGTTGGACAGCAAGGTGGCTATAGTCCTGAAATTTTTGTTCAGTGGTGCAACGACGATGTCAAATGCACACATTTGTTTTGGATAGAAACTTTCGACTACGCTCAAGGTCCGTGGGGTGAGCCAGATCAGGTGTGGAAAACGGGGGTGCTGCCGTTCATTCGCACAGACCCAGCGGCCACGCTGACCAACGACGCCTGCCCATCGAGTGCGTGCAAATGAACATGA
>Ga0098064_100014_pt1 | contig 37883 bp, 60 predicted proteins | sample 24BtaG_FD_77061 | JGI IMG/M metagenome (GOLD analysis project Ga0098064, IMG submission 77061) | Marine viral communities from Cariaco Basin, Caribbean Sea - 24B_WHOI_OMZ_CsCl | ecosystem: Environmental > Aquatic > Marine > Oceanic | place: Caribbean Sea: Cariaco Basin | collected 2014-11-08
CTAATCAACTTGCAGGTAACAGACCCTAACCGATATGCCTCATTGGCAGATGAAATTCAATCGGCTTATGCGGAGGGTAGGGTGAAATAACATTTATAAAGGAGAAGTAAAATGGCTTTAGGCACAAATCAAGTTACGACTACGATTGCCAATAACTTCATCCCAGAACTCTGGTCAGATGAAGTTATAGGCAGTTATAAGTCGAACTTAGTGATTGCTAATCTAGTTACTAAGCTATCTCACAAAGGTAAGAAAGGTGATACGATTCACATTCCAGTTCCTTCAAGAGGTTCAGCTAGTGCTAAAGCAGCAAACACACAGGTTACACTATCGGCAGCAACAAATACTGTAATTAGTGTATCTATTGACCAACATTACGAGTATTCAAAACTGATTGAAGATATTGCAGAAGTGCAATCACTAGCTTCAATGAGGAAGTTCTACACAGACGATGCAGGTTATGCACTTGCTACTCAAGTAGACACTAAACTGGGTACTTTATGGGAAGCCTTACAAGGCGGAACAGTTGGTGGTGATAATGCAGCATCATGGGAAACTGCGTATATTGGTTCAACTGGTAATACATTGTATACTGGTAACTCATCTAATGCAGCAGATATTACTGATGCTGGAATCAGAGCATTAATGCTAAAACTAGATAATGCTGATGTACCAATGGACAATCGTTCTTTGATTGTTCCACCAGTTGCAGCTAATGATATGCTGGGTATCAACAGATTTACTGAACAACAGTATATCGGTTCTGGTGATGCTATCCGTACTGGCAAGATTGGTATGATATATGGTGTAGATGTATATATATCTACTAATGTACCAACTACTACTCAATCGGGTGGTGATGGTGCTACAGACCGAGTAGGATGCTTGCTACACAAAGATGCTCTAGTTCTAGCAGAGCAACTAGGTGTGCGTTCACAGACTCAATATAAGCAAGAGTATCTTGGTGATCTATTCACTTCAGATACTATTTATGGAGTTGCAGAACTTCGTAACGATGCTGGTGTTGCGTTTGTAGTACCTGCTACTTAATCAGTAGTTAGTTAATCGTAACCCCTTCGCTTATGAGGGGGTTATTCTGAACTAATTAGGAGAGTAAATATGCCTAGTGGAAAGGGAACATACGGAAAGAAAAGAGGCAGACCACCCAAAAAGAATAAAAAGAAGAGATAACTATGCCTTTTTATGATTACCAATGTAATCATGGTCATATCTTTGAAGAGATGTGTTCTATGTCAGACAGAAATCGAAAGAAAGAATGTCCAGAGTGTGGTGAAAAAGGTAGTTTTGTAATATCAGTCAATAAATCTCGCCCTCATTTCGGAAATATAGACACGCAATGGAATATGCGTGAGAAGAAACGATTGAGTGAAACAGACAAGAAAGGTAACTATAGGAATAAATTTAGTGGACATATTTAAAAATACAACCGAATCAGATTCTACAAGCCTTCTGGAGATAGATCGCTTTAAAGCCAAGATTATAGAAATCTGGACAAAGATGCTTGAGGAAACCTATGCTCAATACTATGATGAGGATAGTGAAGATTCCCCATCATTTGCAGAGTTCATGGAAGAGAACGCACTTAAATTCTCTGATGAACCAGAGCCAGAAAGCGAACTGGACTCCATTATGGAAATGCTTGACAGTCTTATGGATTCAAAAGAGGAACTTGAAGAAGTCAAGTCAGAGGGCAAAGCACCTACCTACAAAGGTAGTGAACTTAAATCAAACAACGAAAAAAGGAAGATAGAGGCAACAACTTATGAATTTGAAAGCAAGACTACAAAAACTCCTAGCGATTCTCGAAGTGGAGTTAAAGGTGGCTCGTATGAGGGTACGCCTAGCGGTACGATCTCTAAAAAGAAAGATGACAAAGTTATCAGGAAGTATTCGCCACTCTTAGAACAAATCAGAGATGAACTTAGGTCTTTAGCAGATAGACGAAGAATCGGTAGAAGAAAGATGAGGTTCAGACTCTAATGGGGCGTGGTAAGACTAGACCATTAGTTAAAAGGTTTCCACCAGTTCGTAGATTACAATGGAAGAAGCAAAAGACTCTTGCTATGTTAGCCAATAGAAGGCAATGGACAAGAGAATTTGAACCTCTTGAAACTGGCCCTTATGAAATAGAGATGGAACATCTAGCTGGTTATTATCTCGTTACTGAAGCCTCTATAGATGCATCACCAACATATATTATTACGGAGTAAACAATGGCAACAACTAAAGTATCGGCATTATCAGCATTAACCACAACAGATGGAGCAGAGGAACTACTCATTAATGATGGTGGTACTTCCAAGAAAGTTACCATTGCTAATCTACTTCACGACAATTCAATAGATAGCGACCACTATGTAGATGGAAGTATTGATTTAGCACACATGTCTAGCGAATCTGTAGATGAAGATAATCTACATATTTCAAATGCTGGTAGTAATGGACAATTCCTAAGTAAACAATCTGGTGATGCTGGTGGTTTGACTTGGGCAACTCCAACAGATACTAACACTATGGGAAGTGGCTTTACTGTATCAGCAACAACAGATTCTAACGCTACAACTATAACTCAAGGCGATGACTTGATGATAGCAGCAGGTACAGGTATTACTACCGAAACAACCGCAGATGGCACAGTTACTATTACGAATACAGTTTCTGGTGCTAGTACCGCAACCTCTAGTGCTACAGGAGTTGTGAAAATAGAAGATGACACCGACCAATCTGTAGCAGCTAACGCTGTAAGTGCAACTGCTGGAAGAACTTATGGTGTACAGTTAAATTCTAGCGACCAAGCAGTTGTCAATGTACCTTGGACTGACACCGATACTGTTTATACTCTACCAGAAGCATCTGCATCTACCAAAGGTGGAATAGAACTATTCAGCGATACTGACCAATCAGTTGCTGCTGAATCCGTAAGCACTACAGCTAATAGAACTTATGGTCTACAATTAAACTCTGATGGACAGGGTGTTGTCAATGTACCTTGGACAGATACAGATACTAATACTATGGGTAGCGGTTTCACAGTATCAGCAACGACTGACAGTAACGCAACTACCATAACGCAAGGTGATGATTTAATGTTTACAGCAGGAACAGGGATCACCTGCGAAACAACAGCAGATGGAACTGTTACCATTTCAAGTACAGTTACAGATACCAACACTATGGGTAGTGGTTTTACTGTTTCCGCCACAACAGATACCAATGCTACGACTATAACACAGGGCGATGACTTAATGTTTACTGCTGGTAGTGGTATTACACAGGAAACGACAGCAGATGGTACAGTTACTACTACATTAGACTTAACTTCTGACCAATCTTGGTCTGGCTCTCAAAGAGGAACACCTAGCGTTGTAACAGATGGTACATTAGATTTAAACACAGCCAATAACTTTAAGTACACACCCGGTGGTGCTGATACTCTTGAATTTTCAAATGAAACTGCTGGTCAATCTGGTTTTATTACTGTAATCAACGCATCTGGACACGCTATTAGTCTTGGTAGTGAGGTTAAGAAAGGTTCTAGTTGGGATGTTTCCACAGCAGGTACTTATATAGTTACCTATTATTGTGATGGCACTAGTGTTTATGTTTCGGCAAGCGAGGCTCTAAGTTAATAATGGCAGTTCTTAATACAGGTTTAGCAACACCAGCTACAGGTGATTTCACGATACCTTATTCGTGTAGGTTTAATGATGGTTCTACCTCACACTTAAAAAGGACTTTTGGTAGTGCTGGCGATACTCAAAAATGGACTGTTAGTTTTTGGGTTAAACGAGGTCAGATTTCTGAGGCTTATTATATAGGTGGGCACGGACAACAGAATATTATGTCTGTTGGTGTTGATGGTAATAATTATGCTGAAATAGCCTTCGCTTCTAATGACTATTTGTATTTTTTTGAGGCTATAAGCGGTGCATATCCTATGCGTTTTTATAAAGATGGATATAGACTACACGACACAGGTGCTTGGATGCACATACTTATTGCTTCCGATTTATCACAGGGTACAGATGCCAACCAAGTCAGAATATATTTTAATGGTGTAGAGTGGACAGATTGGAATGTTTCAAATACCGATAACTCTACTTGGGCACATTGGAATAGTGCTGATGAATGGAATATTGGAACTAATACAGGTCATAATGGTAGTAATTTTGATGGTTATCTGGCAGAAATGCACTGGATAGATGGTGCTCAATTAACTCCAGCTTCATTCGGTGAAACAGGTGATTATGGTGAGTGGAAACCTATAAAAGTTACTGGTTTAACTTATGGCACTAATGGATTCTATCTTGATTTTGCAGATTCTGCTGACTTAGGTAATGATGTGTCTGGCAACAATAATGATTTTACATCTGTTAATCTTACAGCAGCAGACCAGATGCTTGATAGTCCTACGAATAACTTTGCTACTTGGAATCCACTTTTCCATACTGCTGGAAATGTAGTACATTCAGAAGGAAATCTTAAAGCACACGAAGATTCAAATGGAAGTTATTATGGAAATATAGCTACAATGTTTCCTACTTCTGGCAAATGGTATGCAGAAATAATATTTACTACATTAGGAACTGTGCAAATGGGTTTTGTTACTGCCAATACTTGGATAGATGGTAATAGAAATATGTTTAGTACCTCAGATAATATTTATTTACAGTCTGCACAAACATCTTGGCAAAATACAACTGTTTCTGGGGGTTCAAATTCTGTAACTGCTATAGCTACAGATGCTATTATTCAATTAGCTTGGGATGTTGATAATGGCAGAGCGTGGCACGGAATTAATGGAACTTGGCAAAATTCTGGCAACCCAGCAGCAGGTACAAATTATTTTAATTTAGACTCAGGTTATGCTGATGGTACAGGAATATTTACTGGATTATGTGGTTGTGGTGCTGGAGATACTACAGCAACAGTATTTGCTAACTTCGGTCAAGACTCCTCATTTACAGGTGAAAAGACAGCACAAGGCAATCAAGATGGTAATGGTATAGGTGATTTCTATTACACTCCGCCTAGTGGCTTCTTAGCATTATGTACATCTAACCTACCAGCAGCAACTGTTACACCTAGTGAGCATTTTAATACTATCTTATATACTGGTGATGGTAATACTGATAGAGGCATAACTGGTGTTGGTTTTCAGCCAGATTTCGTTTGGATTAAACAAAGAGCTACAGGTGCTCAAGACCACAGTATGTACGATTCTGTAAGAGGAGCAAATAAGAAATTAAAAGCTAATACAACCGATGCAGAGTTTACTGATACTAATGCTCTAATGTCTTTTGATGCAGATGGATTTGAAGTAGATGATGATGCACAAGTGAATGATAATACTGATACTTATGTAGCTTGGAACTGGAAAGGAGGCGGTAGTGCTGCAAGTAATGGTGATGGTAATGTTACTACTAGTGTATCAGCAAATACAGATGCAGGATTTAGTATAGTAGATTGGGATGGCGATGGTAGTGGCCCTAATACCTATGGACACGGATTGAATTTAGCACCAGAGTTTGTGACTGTTAAAAAGAGAAATGATACAAGTTATTGGTATACTTGGTTTAATGGAATAACTTCCAATTATGCAGTATTTCTTAATGATACCAATGCTCAACAAAATGATGGAAACATCACAGCAGTATCAGCGACTACTATAACAGCAGCAGATGGTACTATGTGTGATAGCGGAACACATTGGATAGCATATTGTTGGCACTCTGTTGAAGGATATTCAAAGATAGGTTTGTATGAGGGTAATGGTTCTGCACATTATGGAACGTATGTTTACACAGGATTTAGACCCAAAATGATTATTGTGAAAAATATAGATGCTGGTAGCAATTGGTCTATAGTAGATGTTGCGAGGGATACAACTAATGTTTCGCAGGAAACAAAGAAATTGGAAACAGACTTAGATGGAGCAGAAACAAATGTAGCAGCAAACACAGTAGATATACTATCTAATGGATTCTCGATGAGAAACACATCTACTGATATGAACGCTTCTAACACTTATGTCTACCTAGCCTTCGCAGAAACACCTTTTAAATACTCAAACGCACGATAGGAGCAAAATATGTGGTACTTTAACGGACAGATAATAAAAACACCAAAGGAAATGGTGATAGATGGTATTACGCATCCTAGACAAATATTTAGAGATAGTGATACACTTGCATCATTGGGAATCAAACCTTATAGTGAAACAACACCTGATGGTAGATACTACCATAATGGTGCTTTTACTGTAGATGAGTCTGGTGATGAAGTCGTAGGCACTTATGCTGGAATTGCGAAAGATGTAGCGACACTTAAAGCAAGTATGTTAGATACGATTAATTCACAAGTAGCTGGAAAGCAAAGTGCTATAGATTGGTATTGGGCTAGAGCAGAGAAAGGTGGCAAGGCTGTACCATTGGATATAGCATCTTATGCTACAACAATATATAGCGAACAAGCTACTAAAGAAGGTGAAGTTGCTGCTCTATCTACCCTAGATGAGATTATGGAATATGAGAACCGCCCACATACAGAAGTAAGAAGAACAGGTGTTGGTGATGAAACTACATCATCTACTAGACATATCAATATGCTAGAACATTGGACAGCAAATCCTAATGATGAAGTAGACCCAGCATTTGTGAGTTTGACTGCTGACTAATGAGCGACAGACTACGCAACAATTTAGTTGCAGGTTTTATAGTAGCAGCGTTTTGGATTATATGGGTTTTCCCTGTAATGGCTGACCCTATAGTAACAGAGAGTACAAGTAACAGTACAGTAACAAATACTACAAAGACTGAAAGCACAATAAAGACAAATCCTCCTAGTGCGATCAGTCCAAGCATAAATGCCAGTAATAGTGATCTATGTACAGTAGGTGTAAGTGGTGCAGTACAAACACAGATTTTAGGAATTTCCACAGGACAAGCATACAGAGATGCCAACTGTGAGAGATTGAAGATAGCAAAGGTTTTGTATGATATGGGTATGAAAGTAGCAGCAGTAAGTGTGATGTGTCAAGATTTTCGTACTTGGGATGCGATGCAAAAAGCTGGAACTCCCTGCCCGATAGAAGGAAAGATAGGCGAAGAGGCAGAGGACTTATGGAAGAAAAACAAGCGTGAGATACCGAAACAAGAGAATCTCAAGACGATGGACAGGGGGGAGTTTCTTTACACTCTTCTTAATGGCATTATTAGTGTCGTGCTTATCGCTCTTCTGGTCGGCTAAAGCAGATGCACCAATAGTTGAGCATCAGATTGCGGATGACCAATGGGTTGAAGTACCTCTCGACTTTACCTTCCCTTTTTATGGGAATAGCTATGTTACTAGCTTTATGTTCACTAATGGGGTTGTGGGTTTTCTTGACCCTCTTGATGTTCCTGGGAGTGGCTATATACACGATGGGTTGTGTTGCTCTGGACAAGATTTTTCAAGTGGAGCGACAGGTGTAAGATTTAACTACACCATAATGCCTTGGCATACTGACTTAATAGATACAGGAGCAGGCAGGTTTTATACACAAGGCGATTCCACATACCAGAAATATATGTGGGAGAACTTAGCAGAGTATTACAACACCAATACAAGTAATACTTTTGACCTAACAATATTTCCGTTAGGCAACATAGAGATAAACTATGAGCAAGTTCAAATTAATAACCACGCTGTAACAGTAGCAGTAGTAGGTGATTTAAGTGCAGGTGAATATACACAATGGTTTTATAATCATCCGACACAAGATGGTGCAATCTTTTGGAACAGTCAAGAAGATGACCCAGTAGAAATAACAAGTGGTAATAGTATATGTAGTGTTGTACCTGATAGTCATATAAGTTGTTTGTACTATCCAGAGGCTTATGCTTTAGCAGTATATAACCAGAACTGTGCAGCAAATGCTTTATATGATGAAGGATGTGCTGGTTTTGATGCTCTTTATTATGAAACCTATGTAGAGGAAGAAGAGCCAGAGGTTTGGGAAGAGGAAGAGGAAGAGATAGATACAACTTATGTCTTTGAAGAGCCAGAAACATATATAGAACTTACTTTTGAACCCATAGAAGATTATTCTGTAACAACTGAAGTATTTGAAACAGAAATACCAGAAATGGAAGAGTTCTTTGAAGAGGTTACACAAGAAGATATTATGTTGGAACTTGAGTTAGAGATGGAAGAATTCTTTGACCCAATACCAGAGATTGAACCCGAACCTGTTGAAGAAGAATTTGAAGAACTATTGGAAGAAACTGTTGAGGAAGAACCAGTAGAAGAAACAATAGAAGAACCTGTTGAAGAGGAAGTGGAAGAAGAACCAGAACCCGAAGAAGAGGTTGAAGAAGAAACGGAAGAAGAGGTTGAAGAAGAAGTAATAGAGGAAGATCCAGAGGAAGAACCTGAAGAAGAATCCGATGAGATAATGCTTGCTGAAGCAGAACCAGAAGAAGAAGTTAAAGAGAAGAAAGAGTCATCTAAGAAAGAAAAGATGAAAGAAATAATCTCTAACAAACTTAAATCTCTGGCAAAGGAAATGGGTGAGGCATCCAGCCTAGAGGCTCAGAAAGAAATACAAGCCTACATCCTGGCACTTCTAAACTTTAATTCTGGATTTGGTAGTTATAGTTCTTCATTGGTCGATGGAATTTTTTATGAAGAGAAAGACATATATTCAAACAAAAAGATTCCAGAGAACCAGAGAGCATTAAGAAATGGGTTAGCTAACGAGATACTACATAATCAATTAGTGGAGTTGCAATGGCAGAAATAGAATATGGTGGTATTAAGGTAGGTGGCTCAAAACTAATTCTTATCATTCCATTAATTTCAATGCTTGGTGGGGGTGCTTGGGCAGGGTTTGAGCTGTATAACGAATTTAGAGTTTTAAGAGCTACTGTAATGGAATACCAGCCACCTGATATAAGTGGTATAGAACAGAATATAGCAGTCATTGAAGAAACCTTAATAAGTGTAAGTGAATCAGTAGAGTTAGCTAGAGAATACACAAGAACAATCAAGAATGATTTGAAAGATGATCTAGCTAGACAAGAAACACTTATGGAGAGATTAGAAGATAAGGTTAATTCTTCGCAAGATGAGATAGATAAAACCATTGATATAGCTGATGAGAGGTTTGATGCAAGAAGAGATGCTCTCTATTCAGATACAGACAGAAAGATTAAAGAATTAGAAGAAAGGCTGAACGCTAAATTACAAAGAGCATTAGATAACCCACTTGCAAATTAAGGAATTATATGGAAGAGAGAATAAGATTGCTAGAAGAGAAAACAGACCATCAAGCCAGACAAATATCAAAACTCTTTTCTTTGATAGATGAAACAAAAGCCAATATTCAAAAGATTATGAATACATTAAATCAGATTCGATATTTTTTGTATGGTGGTTTTGCCTTTTTCGTAGCCACAGAAATTGGAATATTTAAAGCATTAAAAATAATGAGTTAAGATTATGATGGTATTTCTAACAAATATAGCACCTATAATGCTTGGATTTATTGGCAAGTTATTTGCCTTAAAGAGCCAAGCAGCAGCAGAGAATCAGAAGCTGATGATTCAATCACTACAAGTAAGAAATGAGTCTATCAATCAAGCTAGAGATAGAGCAGACAAGGAATCACCTATGGCTGCTTTAAATAGACGAGTAATTATATTTGTTATATTAGGCTTGGTTATATTCACTCAAGTAGCACCTGTGTTTTTTGATGTACCAACAGTAATACCTACTGTAGTTAAAGGAGCAAGCATTTTAGGCTTCCAACTAACTCCAGATGTGGTAGAATATGTTACTGTAGAAGGGATGTTGAAGCTAAGTGAGGTTTTCTCATGGGCAACAATGATAATTGAATTCTACTTTGGAGCACAACTAGCAAAAGGTAGGTAAATATGAAGAGGGCGATTGTCGTACCCGACCAGCACTTTCCGATACATGATGAGAGTGCAGTCAAAGTAGTATTAAAGGCGATAGAATTTGTTAAACCAGACATTTTTATCAATTTAGGTGATGTTGGAGAATGGGAGTCTGTATCTGCTTGGAGATATAAAAGACGAAAACGACCACCACTTGAATACCAACTCAAAGAGATGGTCAAGGAAATCAAGGAAGTCAATAAGTGTATTGATAGATTTGATAAAGTCTTAGACAAGATTAAGTGTAAAGAACGACATATACTAGCTGGTAATCACGATGAATGGCTAGACTCGTTTGTAGAAGAGAATCCTTATTTAGATCAATATACATTCAGAAATGCTTGTAAGTGGGATGAAAGAGGATATGAGTATAAAGTATGGAATGAAGTTCTAAAACTAGGTAAGTTGAATTTTATTCATGGTGCATATACTACAGTTAATCATGCTAAAACACATTTAGATAAGTATGGTGCAAATATTGTTTATGGTCATGTACACGACATACAACGATATTCACACACTAAATTAGATGATGATGGTATAGCTGCATGGTCTATGGGTTGTTTAAAGGATATGTCTGCCGAGAAAAATAGATGGCTTAAAGGTAGACTACACAACTGGAATCACGCTTTTGGAATTGTAACCTGGTTTGATGATGATTTATTTCAACTAGAAACCATAGAGATTGTTAAAGGTAAATGCTCCGTATGGGGAAAAATAATTAAAGGATAGGATTATGACATTTAGAGGCTTAATCAATGAAGTATTAATAAGACTAAGAGAAGATACAATCAGTAGCGATTGGTCTGGTGATATTAATGACAGTTCAACTATATCTGCTTATCAAAAAGTAATAGGTTCTTTGGTAAATGATGCGAAACGCCATGTTGAAGGAAGGCATGATTGGCTTAATCTTAGATCAACAGTTGATATTACAACTGTAAATGGCACTAAAAACTACAATCTTAGTTCTGGTCAAGAGATCAAAATCCTAGATGCGATCAACAATACTACTGGTATGCACCTTAGACAGGTTGGTAAAACATATATTAATACAGTTACATATCCCTCACAGAATACAGGAGAACCATTGTATTACGGATTTAATGGTAGTGATGCCTCTAATAACTTGAAAGTAGACCTCTCACCAGTTCCTACAGAGGCTCATACAATCTCATTTGATATTATTAAGTATCAAGATGACTTAGCTGAAGCTGCTACAGTAATAAGCGTTCCAGAAAGACCTGTTATATTAGGTGCTTGGGCAAGAGCAATTGCAGAAAGAGGTGAAGATGGAGGCACACAGTCTAGTTTAATGGCTCAAGAGGCTAGTGAGGCTTTAAAACAAGCGATTATGTTGGATAGTGGTAATACACGATATGAAACTGATTGGTATATTAACTAATGGCAAAGCCTTTAACATATCAACCACTACAAGATTTAGGTTTGAATGGACTGAACACTCAAAGTAACCCTGCAACCTTAGACCATTCATGGCTAACTAAAGCAGAGAATATAGTTCTAAGAGAGTCTGGTCGTATTACTTTTAGGAAGGGCTTGAAACAGAAAGTCGCTCCCAATGGTTCAGATGCAGCAATAGTTTCTATGGTTGAACATAATGACCAAGGAACAAACAAGATATTTGCTAGTTATGGAACTTCTATATATACAGTAGATTTTACTTCGCCTGCCTCTGCATTTCCTAGTAGTGGTGATGATGTCAAACATACAGTAGGAAGTACGACAGGTGCTTGGCAGTTTGTAAATTTCAATGATAGATTACATTGTTTCCATGCTGGTGTTATACCCCAGAGATATGATGGTTCTTTAGGTTCAGGTTCAAAGTGGACAGCACACGCAACTGACCCTGCATCTATAACCTCTCTGTTTGACCCTAGTTGTGGTATGGGTTATTACGGAAGAATCTGGGCAGGTGGTGTAGCAGAAGCAAAAGATGTTGTCTACTATTCAAATTTGCTTGATGGTGATGATTGGACAGGTGGTGATACTGGCTTAATAGATTTGGCAAAAGTATGGGGTACTGACGAAATTGTCGCACTAGCACCCTTTTATGGCAAGCTAGTGATATTCGGCAAGAACAATATTGTCATTTATGACTCACCTGAAACTGTTGGTTCTTTAGCACTTAATGAAGTAATTAGAGGTGTAGGTCTGGTTTCAAGAGATAGTGTACAGGCTATTGGTGATGATTTAGTATTCCTTTCAAATACAGGATTACGCTCTTTGGGAAGAACAACTGAGAAAGACAAACTTCCTTTAACTGATCTAAGTGTCAATATCAAGGACAGGCTTATAAGAAATATAGGTAATAGCACAAATGTCAAGAGTGTGTATGTTGAGAATGAGGGCATATATATTATGTCCTTTGTAGACAAGAATATAAATTATGTGTTTGACTTCAAGCATATAACACCGAATGAAGCACCAAGAATAACTACTTGGACTTTTGACAATGATAGAGAACCTGCATCTATGATATATACAGATTTATATAGTGGTCTACTTGTAGGACAGAAAGATGGAAGTATCGCTGGATATGAGAATTATTATGATACAGATTTAGCAGGTGCTTCTACTTATACAGATTCTTCTTATACATGGAGTCTTGAAACAACATGGGTAAATTTAGGCGAAACTGTAGCAGCATCATTATTGAAGAGATTATTTATGGTGCTAGAGGGCGGTTCAGGTGCGACAATGGGTATAAAGTGGTACAAGGATTTTAGTGGCACACCATCTACAACAACCTCTATAGTTCTTAATCCTGTAACAACTGGTTCTACATCTTTATGGGGTGCGTCTACATCTTTATATGGAGCAACAACAGCAACACATACACACGATGCTGCGGTACATCCAGCTAATTCTACTTATGCACCTGTATTTGGATTAAGAGAATATAGGACACCACTTACAGGTAGTGCTAAGAATTTAAAAATAGCAATGGATATAGAGAGTACTGGATATGATGCCTCTCTACAAACTTTAACTTTATTACATAAACAAGGGAAGATACGATGAGTGATTATACGATAGCAGTTTCTTGGTCTGGAAAGGATGCACTAGCTGACTCAGATGCAAACAAGGTAATATCTGGAGGCGATTTCAATACGGAATTTACTGCGGTACAGACAGCAATTAACTCAAAAGCAGATATAGCTTCAGAAACTCTGACAGGAACACCACTAGCACCAACAGCTGCATCTGGTACAAATACGACACAGATTGCTACTACAGCCTTTGTGAGAGCAGAGATAGCTGATAGAGTTTATCCTGTAGGTGCTATATTTACTACAGTTACAGCTTACGCTAATTCAGCAGCAGTTGTAACAGCAATAGGTGGAACGACTTGGGTAGCCTTTGGAGCAGGTAAGGTGCTTGTAGGTTTAGATTCTGGTGATACAGACTTTGATACTGTAGAGGAAACAGGTGGTTCTAAGACTGATGCTCATACACTAACAACTGCTGAGATACCAGCACATACTCACACTTTACAACTGGCTTCTACTGGTACAGGAAGTGATTATGCTGAATCAACAGGTGGGGGGTCAGAATTGCATACTACAAGTTCAACAGGTGGTGGTGGAGCACATACACACGACATCGTACAACCATACATAGTAGTATATTTTTGGAAACGCACAGCATAATAATTAGGAGATAGAGAGATGGCAAGATCAACAAACTTTGGCTTTGATAGATTTGGAGGAACAAATACAGATAAACCCCAAAGAAGAACAACGCCTGCCTTAATAAGGAATCGAGCCAATACTAATAAATATAAATTAGGTGATTACTCGGCAGATGATAGGTTTAGAACTGCTGGTGGTATGCGACCATATAGAGGAACACAAACACCTACTAGGAGGGGTGGTGGCTTTAATCTAGGCAGTTTAGGTGGACTACTTGGTGGTAGAAGTAGGAGTGCTGAATTTGCAGAACAGGACTTTGAACGCCAGAAAGAACTAGACCGATTAATTTGGGAAAGGTCTACTCCAGATGTAACTGGTGTAGGTGGTACTGTCCGTTGGGATCGTGATAAGAATATGGTTACTTCTACCCTATCTCCAGAGAACCAAGCTATATACGATGCCATGATTGAAAGACAGAAGATGTTTGGTGGTCAAGCAGATGCTCTAGCAGGTGGTGGTTGGCAAGATGCACAACAACAAAGATTCGACCAGATGAGAGCGATGTATAAAGATAGTGATGCACTAGCCGAACAACGAAGATTAGAAAGAGAACAGGCTACTGGTGCATCTTCAACTGGAAGATATTGGGGTTCAAGAGCAGAACAAGATGCAATAAATCAAAGAAATCTAGCATTACAAAATCAAGCCTTTGCTGAATCTCAACAACTCATTGATTCTAATTTAGGTAGACAATATGGTGCTGTAGGCATGATGAGTAACTTGGGTAATATTGCGAACACTATGGTCAAGATGCCAACACCTCAACCATTAGCTAATTTATCTGGTATGAGTCAGGGTTCTACAGCTTGGGCAGATGTACAAGCCTTTGAGTCAGCAAAACGACAACAAGCCAGAAGTGATGCGTGGGGTTCTATATTAGGCAGCCTTTTTAAATAGGAGAGATTATGGCAGATTTTAACATTCCAAGTATGTTCGATACTAAAGCAGCTATAAACCGACAAATGGTAACTGATGCTCATGCAGCAGGTACAGCAGGGTATGGTGGAAGGTATGGTATGTATTATGGTGCATCTTTAGCAGGTGATCGTTACAGACAAGGTTTAATGGGAGTTGCAGGTATGCTTGGAGGTGAGCCTGACCCAAGAATAGGCAAACAACAAGCACTTGATGAAATCATGCAAAGATTCCCTAATCCAGAAACCCCTGAAGATTTCATAGAAATTGCCAATGGGTTACAAGGTATAGGTCTATACACCGAGGCAAACAAAGCAATGGATATGGCTAATGAGATTAGATCATCTATGCCAGAAAGAAAAACAATCAAAGGTGCTGATGGTTATAATTACTATGTAGATACTGGTGAAAGAGTTTTGCCAGGAGTTACTAAAACTGATGAAACAACCTATAAAACTGAAAAAGTTGGGATAATGAAAGATGGCAAGCGTTATACTCAAACTTGGCAAGTAGATAATAATGGTAATATGATAAAAATGCTGGGTGAGCAGCTTACAAGTGAACCAACAGTAGATACACCAATCTATTCAACTGTAAAAATCGGTGTAATGAAAAATGGTAAGCGTTATACTCAAACCTGGCAATTTGTTAATGGTGTGAAAACAACAATGTTGGGTGAACAACTTACAAGTGAAGCAGAAAAAGATTATGTTGAGAGAGATCCTGAAAAAATAGCATTTAATAAATGGCATGCAGAAAATCCTGAAGCTACCGCAGCTCAGATGGCTACTTATCTTGCAGGTGATAAAGATATGGAAGCAAGAATGATGGCTCTATTAGACAAAGATCCTGATTATATAAGGGCAGTTGAAACTAATGATACTGAAACACAAACAAACATGATACTTAATGTCAAGAAACAGTTAGTTGCAGCAGGTACGCCAGATCCTACTACTGTACAAGTTGAAAAGTTTACTGAAAACTATGTAGATGAGGCTGGTAATACAAGAACCAGGGATGTATGGAAACAATTAGATCCTAAAACTAATAAATGGATTCAATTGTCAAGTGTTGATCACGACATGAAAGCACTTACAACAAGAAGTTATCTTTCAGATATAGATGGTAAAACATGGGAAATAACTGAAGAATGGGATGGTTCTAAATATGTCCAAGTTGCAAAAACAGACAAATCAACTTCTCCAAATAGTTTTGAATCAGCTATAGTGCAATCTGTTATTAATACTCCAGGATATAATAAGCTAGATACTAATGAAAAAGCAGCATTACTTAAATCAGCCAAAGAAGGTATTACCATTCCTACTACTGAAAGTGCAATTCAGGCAGCATATAGAGATATTAATGCAGACTTTATTAGAACAGCACAGGCTCAACTCAAAGCCGATGGCAATGAAAACTTTATGACTGAAGGAACAACCAAAGGAAATCTTGCATTTTTTGATTGGAAAAATACTTTAGCAAAACAAGTTGCTGCTGCTGGTGGTAACACAAGTGTTAGTGATGTATTAGGACAATACAAGTTATGGAAAGATCTATCTACACCTTCCAGGAATAGTTTAGATCAGATGGAAAACCTCAAAGACCAAATAGAAATGGCAAGGGGTACTGGAGATAGATCACCAAATGCTCCTGCATGGGCACAGGCCACAAGAAGTATAGTTGCTTTAACAAAAGATTCAAATCTTAGTTTAGCAGAAGTACAAACTATATCAAAAGCAGGTAGTGTTCCAACAAAAATTGCTAACTTTGTTAATAACATGATTGAGGGTGTTGCGAGTAATGCTACAATTGATGATTTTGAGCAAATTGCAATAGGATTAGAGAGAGTCTTAATTAATAGATACAATGCAGATCACGCAAGTTTTAATTCTGCTTTTGGTATTGATGGTGCAGGATCATCACCTGAATTATTACAGTCAATTACTGGAGATCCACTAACCCAAGATTTACCTGCTCGTCTAGCTAGTACCGAATTGATAATACAGCAAATGATTGACAGGAATATGTTAGAAATGAGAGATGGTGTACTTTATTGGACAGAGAGTGGATTACCTTATGAGTAATGTAAATATAAGTCAATTATCTGACGAAGAATTAATGCTTTTGCTTAATGAGCAAGATTCTGAATCTTTAGTAAATGAAACTATGAATGTTTCTGCTGATGGTTCAGCCAAAGATGGTGCATTAATTGGTTCTAATGTTTCTTTAGAACAGATGTCTGATGATAATTTGCTAGATTATCTTAAAATATCCCAGGGTAATGACAATATTATGGAACAAAGAGCATCTGGTATGAAAGAATACCTATGGAATAATGCAAAAATGGGATTTGCCGATCCTCTAACTACAGGTAAGGCTTTTCTGGATTCAGTTACAACACCATTTCAACATGTTTTTGGACATTTGTTCTTTGGTTCGGGTGGATTTGATCAATATCAAAAAAATCAAGAAAGTATGATGAGTGAATTTAGAAATTATAAGAATTCAGATGAATATGAACAATTATTAGCAAGAGCAAAATCAGGAGATGTTAAAGCGATTAATGATATAGAATCAACAATAAAAGCTATTCAAGTAAAGGGTGGATCACCAGGCTGGTATTGGCAAGAGATGGTTGATGCTATAACTTGGCCTGATATTCCATTTACTGAAAAAGCAACATATTTTGAAACTTTTATGAATAATGTACTGGATGAGCAAGAGTATATGGCAGATTTTAACAACACAAATCCACACTTGCGTTCACCTGATGGCAAACTTTGGCAAGAAGCAACAGGAATGGGTGTAAGGTTTATGTCTGATCCTTCATTTAGAATTGGAAGTGGCGTAACTCTGGCAGCTAAATCTGCTGATTCATCAGCCCTTCAATCTCTCCAACTTATACAAAGAAGTAACAATTTTTTCAAAAATTCAGCAAATACTTTTGTTATAGGTGTGGCATCTATGTTCGGAGGAGAGGCAGGTGGACAAGTTGAACAAAAGATTACTGACGATGAAGAAACAGGAACAGGCAGGTTGCTTGGATCAATTATAGGTGGTGGTGTAGCAGTTTTTAATCCTATTACAGTAAGTTCAAAATTTGTAGCTGCCAAAACAAAAGATTTATGGAAGAAAAGAACCTGGAATAAAGCAAACCCCGATATAGTCGCAGAACAATATGTTACTGGTGGTGTTAAAAAAATATATGAATTAATGGAGGGGGAATTAACTCCTGAAAAATTTCAAGCACTTGTTACAGAATTTAAGAAAGTTGGACATACTCTCGATGCAGGTAATATACCTCTTATGGTAATGGCAGCAGATTCTCCAACAATGCAAGGACAACTTAAAAGATTAATGCAATCTGATCCTCTTTTCAGGAAAAAAGTAGAAGAGGAAGTCTATAAACTTGGACTATTAATTGACGAAAGAGCAGATGCTATCTTTGGTACTCGATATTCTCCTGTTAATTTAGAAGAATTACCAGCACAATTAAGAAATCAGGGAGAGAGGCTTATAGCATTAAGAATGGAACTAGATAGAAAAATTGAAGCACTTGATCTTAGTTTTGTTCCTGGTAAGGCTGATGAAATTGGTAATCAAATTAGACAGATTGTTGAGAAAAGAGAGGCTATTGCTAGAAAGGAAATGAAGCCTATCTATCAAGCAATAGATGATGAAGCAGCAGCAGCAAATATAATGTTACCACCAGAAGCTACTACTGCATTGTATGATTTTGTAACAGCAAATAATCTTAGAGATTTATTTGGTAAAAGAACTCCTATAGATAATAAGATTCAAGCATTTCTTAAACCACAGATGAATACAGAAAAAGTTCTTGTAGACCAGGTTCGAGCTGATGGAACAACAATACAAGTAGAAAGAATGAGGGGTGAATTAAACCCAGATCATAAAATGTATATACCACCAGAATCCAAGCCTTTGACTTGGGCACAAATGGATTCTTTAAAAAGAGCAATAAATGCCTTTAGTAGAGAAAATCTAAACTCTACTGAAAGAAGAAAATTAGCACAATTTAAAACATATTTTAATGAACAAAGATTAAGTTTAGTAGCACTTGAAAAAGAAACTGGTCTTGCATTTGATAATACGAAAGCAATGGAACTTAATGCAAGATTAGATGCAGCAGATGTTTTGTATTATGAAAAGATTGGAATACCATATAGTGCAGAGGGTATTGTTCAAATTAATAGTAAAAAATACGCAACTGAAATTTACCCTGTTTTATTTAAAAATAGCGAATCGTTGAATCATTTCCTTAGTGTTTCTGGAAAAGAAGGTAAAGAGGTTGCACAAAACGCCTACATACTGAATATGTATGATAAAGTAATGAAAGATGGTGTGTTCAATCCTAAGAAAGTACAAATTCTAATGAGAAAAGATAGAAGATTATTAGATCAGTTACCAGAAGTCAGAACAATGCTTGAAAAATCACTTGTGGATCAAGGTGAACTCATGCTTAGAAGAGATGCTATTAATAATGCCTCGAAAGATTTTGAAATGGAAATAGCCAATCATTTTTTAATTTCATCTGCATTAAGTCCAAATTATCCAGCATTGGCAACTAGACTATATAAAGGAGATATGGCCTTTTATCAGAAAATTCAAAAGGATTTAGAGAAATTGGACACAAGTTCTGCTCGTATTGTAAATGATAATATTAAAAGAGAGTATGTAACTCAGGTTTTTAATAGCAAGGATGGTGGAATGAAATATATATTAGATCCTACAAATTCCAAAATGGTGAACGCAATATTTGAACCTGAACAAGTAACAGCACTAAGAAATCTATCAACCTTATCGGATCAATTGAAAAAAATTGATATAGTGGAATTAAATAATAAGGCCACCGCCCAAATAGTTGATCCAGTTGCAAAACATGTACCAGGCGTTACCACGCAATATGGTGCAGCTCAAATCAGGGATAGGGTTTCTAGTATAGGAATGAAAGTTATAAGAATATTAACACATATTAACGAAGCAAAATTAGCAAGTAAGCTGGATAGAGGAATTCAACAATTAATACTTCATAAAGATATAGAAAAATTAAATGTTTGGGGAAAAACAAACGATTGGAAATTAAGTGCAGGTAGTTTCAATGCACTTAAAAATATTATTGGAGAGATGATTCCAACCTATATACATGGATCAACAGAAGGCTTCTTCCTTCAAGAGTTACAGGAAGAATCAAATCAAAGGGTAAGAGAGGGGAATATATAATGTCGCATGCCAAAATTGATTGGGGAGGAATGTTTAGTAATGTTATGGACAAACATCCCTTAACTAAATTAGAGGGGATGTTATTACCAGTAGAAAAATATGCTCATAATGTTGTAACTGGCGATACATCTTTAGAGGGAGATGATTTCTCTACTGCTGCATTATCTTTATTAAAGGATATAATCAAAGGCGAGGGTGTTAATGCTCCTCATGGCACTAGGCGAGTTGATTTGCATGATGAAGGGATGATGAAAAAATATGCACCAAATTTTGAGGGTGGCTTAGACCATTTAGTCCAACCCTTTGGTCAATTAAAGAATACCCTGGGTGCTTTTGATGTAGTCCAGAACAACCAAGGCGAGTATGTCGTTACCGATACTTATGATTGGACTGATGAATACAAAGACATGGATTATATTGGTGAAGATAAAGATTTTTTAAATATGTTCGGTAAATTCGCTTATGAACATGGCGGAACGAAAAAAGGCCAGGGAACACCTTTCCATATAAATCTAGGTAAATTAGAATAATGTACCCAGTATATTAATCCTCAAAAGGTGTCATAGGAGGCTTCGGTGGAGGCCTTTTTTTTTCCTCTAGCAAAACACCAGCCTTGACACACTTTGCTTTAAAACTTTCCATACGAACAGAAAAGGGAATTTTTTTTTCCTCTTTTTCTACCCATCGTTCTATAAGCTCTGACTGTTGTTTCATAGCATCAGTATGCTGATCGAACATTCTCTTATATTCAGAGTCCTCTTCAAAATTAATCAATTCATCTTGTGCATCATGTAACTTTGCGTGTACACATTTCTCCTCATCTGGAATCCAAGCCTGTGTGGGAAACTGATCTCGTTCCTTACACGCTGCCATTACTCTCTTATATTGTGGAGTATCGAAGGCTGAGTCTGTCATACTTTCCATCCAGCACATAAAGACTCTTCTTCTGCCGAGCAAGTCAGTTGTTCGCTTTTCATCATATCCATCTTAGTTTCAAATTCAGCACATCCTGCTAGTAGCAGTATTAGAATCAATACTATAGTTTGCATACCCCATCCTCACAATCATCATCATTAGTTGTTATTATATACTCTTCTGCTCTATTAGGTTTACTAACAGTAGGAATTTTTTTTACTGTTGAAAAATGCTGTAGTAGATCCTGGAAACTTCTTTTCTGCGTTCGTTTCATATAACTATCATAAGACTTCTTGTAGTCCATTCCCCTGTTAGATGCTCTCTGGGCATAATCTTCTGACAAAAACTCACACATTTCCAATTTCTCTACAGTCATTCTGTTCTCCTATCTCTATCATTGTAAACAAGATTCTTGGTTTATTGCTATATTTTTTACTAGCAAAAACCTCAACTACTTGTCTATCATCTACAAAATAAACACCATTCAATGAGTCTAATATTGCTTTGATATAATTATCAATATCAGAATTATTATTACAATAGGTGTTCTCTCTTTCTAGTCTTTTCTTTTTTGACCAGGATTGGGGTATCTTGATCTTAAATCTCAAGGAAACACAGACTAGATTTTTACAGGGAGTTACATCTAACTCACTTGTAAGTGCTTCCATATCTTTTTTGAACTTTGTGTACTTCTTGGGATAGTAAGTAGAAAATCTACTTACCCTTGGTCTTGCAGCAGGAACAGGATCTACTTTAAATGTAATCCTCATAGTTTTCGCTTCTTAAATAATCTATATCTTGTACAGCAAGAGCCAAATGCAGTCTAATTTCAATACTTGCTTCAGTATCTTCCTCCCTTGCTAACTCTAAAGCATCTTTAACATTTTCTGCAATTGCATCTAGTTTATCTAATCGCTGTTCTTTATGTAATCTGCTCATTTTCCATGTTTTAATCTTCTTTAGGTAGTTTAATACCCCATTCAATTGAGAAATACCTGTCAATATCTTGTAAAAATTGATCAAATTCTGGAACAGTTAGATCTTTAGTAGATTTATCTTTATCTCCTAAAAATTCAAAGGCAAGATTTTCTTTACAATCTTGTTTAGTTTCTCCAAACTCTTTTCTTAATATCTCTACCCAGGCATGATAAAGCCTGTTTTGAGCATCACTTCTTTTGGGTTTGTCTTTACTAATTGATACTGTAGCTACTTCACAGTCAGGATTTTTATTAAAGAACTTTCTACTCAAGGATCTGAAAATTTCTTCTTTGGGTTTATCTCTATAAATGATCCTGTACATAGTTATTGTAACATATTAATTAGTCTTTCCAAATAGAATTTTGCTTTTTTTAAATCCTCCACTCCATTTTTAAATCTATGCCTGCAAACATATTTTAGAATGTTGGATTCTAGGTATGGTAAGTCTTGATCTATTATAAAATCTATTACCTCAATCTTACCTTGTTTATAATGAGAGGGATTGATGGGATCATCAACCCCTTGATTCTCATTAGCCACCAATCCATCCAAATAACAGAGCCAGAACGACTATGCCAATAAAAATGGCTAATGACTTTTTCTTTAACACTAGATCAATTAAATCTTTCATTCAGACAACTCCTTTCGGATGTCATCATCAAGCAATCTCCAAATGATCAAGGTTGCGATTAAACCGACAAGTCCAGCAGCACCAAGTTCATGGATTATTCCAATAATTGTGCCAATGACATTGCCTCCCAAAAATGGTACTGAATGGCCAAATACCACCTGTAAGACGATTGCCAAACTTATCAATTTCACCCCAAGGTTGATTGCTAGATCGGCAACTTTCGTTATTCTTTCCATCATTATTACTCTCCTTCCTCTAGTTATAACGGAATAGGACATAACTTGCCCCACCATGCCCATGGCTCTTGATCGTTATGCCCTATTCGATTACAACTATAATAAACCTTCCTGATCCAGGATCTTTTGAGTGTTAATAATTGCTCTTAACATTTCCAGCTCCAGTAAATCAGGATCAAAGGGAGGGTTTGTTTGTTTTCTACCATCATATATATCGTGGCAGTTTAAACATAAGTAAGCACCATGTATGTCTAAAGATTTTAAACCCAAACCTGCCCCATTGAGGTGTGCCAAAACAACTGTTTCGTTGTCAGGCATACAACCCTCTAATCTCATTTGGCAGGGTTTCCCCCTCGCTGAATTTCTTATTTTTTTATTCTTGGTCTTTGTCATAGATATTAATCTCTATATCAGAGAATTTAGAATAATTACCATCAAAATTACACTTAACAAAGCCACTTTTTCCCATTCTATTCTTGGCAACAATGAATTCAGCCAATCCTCGATCAGGTGAATCCTCATGATAATAGTCATCTCGATAAACAAACATAACAATATCAGCATCTTGCTCGATTTCTCCTGAAGCTCGTAAATCACTCATATAAGGCCTTTTATTTTCTCGGCTCTCTACCCCCCTGCTTAACTGAGAAAGTAGAATTATGGGTATCTCAAGGTCTTTAGAGAGGTACTTTAACTCTCTTGTTATGTTGCCAAGCTCGCTTACTTCACGCCCTTTATCGTAACGAATGATCTGTAAATAATCTATGAGTATTATATCAATTTTTCTATCTGAATTGAGTTTTTTTGCAGTAGAAAAGATGCTTTTTACAGTTAATCCTGATTTGTCAATAATGTTCATATTTTTATTGCCTGCTTTAGCAAGACTTTCATAAAATTTGGTCTGTTCATTTTCGCTTAAATCACCTCTTTCAACCCTACCTAGAGGTAAATAGCTATCACATGAAACCATTTTCATCATTAATTGCACCTGGCTCATCTCTAATGAGAAAAATAAGACATTTTTTGTGCTACTTAGGTGGTTTGCTATGTTTAAAGCGAGTGTAGTTTTACCCATAGATGGTCTGCCTGCTAAAACATTAAGAGATCCTGGCCTAAATCCTGAAGTAAGAGCATCTAATGACTCAAACCCACTAGATAGACCAGTACCATTCTTACTAACATCATCAAGATAGTCTATAGTCTTTCCAACAATGCTTTTCATTGAATTTTCATCACGATCCAGCAATTCATTTTCCAATTTCTGAATTTCATCAACAGTTTCCTGGTAGTTATCATATTCAATATTGAATTTCCACATTTCAATATCGTTTTTAATTCTACAGGTGCGAATATGTTCTGCATAAACATCTATATGATCAACAACTACACAATTTTCAGTCAAAAAAGCAAGATCTTGAAAGTCTACCGCCCAGGATCTACTTTTAGGCTGTTCCTGTAATTCAATATAATCCCTGACAGTTAGTATATCAACAGGTTTTTTTGCATCAACTAACTCTATAATGCAATCAAAGATATACCTTAATTTGTCATTACTAAAGTCATCTGATACCAGGCCAGTACCCAGGACACGATCTAAGCAGGGATCTAAGAGTAGGCCTCCTACAACTGATCTTTCTGAATCTAGTGAATCAGATTTATTTTTTAATTCTCTGTAGATGGTTTTTTTGTTATTTTTCAAGCTCTTTCCTTTGCCCAATGTTCAGTTTGTACTTCATAGTCTGATTGCTCTTCCAAAGATTGACCAAAATAGGATTTTTTCCTATATTCATCAGGATCTTCACCATTAAATTCTTCCCAAATATCCAAAGCACCATCACCATACTCCTCTAAAAAGGATTTTTTCTCCATTATTCCATCTCTAGCATCTTCCTGTGCCTGGAAATGTATATTGCCCATTTTACTCATTATTAACTCTCCAAGCGTTTTTATAGTCAATAATATTTTCCTCTTCAAAAATTATTGCATCAATAAAAGCAACTCCAATAATATCAAGCCAAAATTCTGCATTTTCTCTTATATGTTTAACACTTTGTTCGTCATTTTTTTGTTCTCGTAACATAACAACTAAATTCTTTAAAACAACACTCTCTATATTTTTACTCATCTTCTTCTCCTTTATATTGTTCACCAATTTCCATGCCATGATAAAAAGCATCTTTATTATTTTCTTGATGAATAAAAAAATCATTTTCATCTTCTTCTATCGGTTGTGGAAACCCCCAACCTAAAGCACACTTAAAGCCAACATAAAACCATTCAGCAGAAGTCCAATTACCAATAGGGTGTGTTTGTCCATTTATTAAGGTAATATCAATTCTAGGATCATCTTCATATTCCTGTTCTTTTAATTCATCATTCCCTTCATGGCTCATTTTTTTCTCCAATCGAATTCTTTATAGGGTTGTGGCTTGGTTTTTCCTGGTGTCATCATTTCCCATCTCCTTTGGTTCATAAAAGTTTGAAAGTGTGGTATATATTTTTTATCAGTTACATCAAAGTCTAAGTTTACAGTAGAAAGCATAGGTAAAACAGTTTTCCAATCTTTTGTTTTTTTTAAAAAATTATTTAGCTCTGTATCAAGTCCTCTTTTCTTTCCACTATATCGTTGTCTGAAATCTTCAAATAATTGTCGTTCTTCAGTAGATAGAGTCTTTCTCTTTCTATTTGTATTCTCTTTCTCTTTAATGTCGGTATGGGTTTCCGTATGTACGGAAAGCCGTATGTACGGAAAAGCGTATATATGGAATACATTGCTAGAGAACCTATGCTTATCATCTTTTAGTCTAACCACTCTATACAATCCTGAATCTCTCAAGCACTTCATTGCTTTTAGGTATTTAGTTCTTCCCATATCAAAATGTGTTCTGACTTGATCCTCTAAAACAACCCAGTTTTGAGGTTTAGATTGAAGATAACACCAAATAGCCAAAGCATCAGGGTTATTAATAGCCTGAACGATCTCCCTACTCAACATAAAGTATGGCATATCGTTTTGGTGGGTTTCTAGCTTATGAATTGGCATTACTTTAACATTAACTTGACTAAAGGATCTTTATACCAGGTTTTACCATCCATCCAGTTTGAATCAACCCTATCATTACCGCTGCGGTTAATTTGTTTAACACTACGAAAAATCTTATTCGGATCAGATGACTTATTTAGTCTTGCCCTGGCAGTATGGGAAGTAGTTTCTAACCTTAGTGCTAATTCTTCAGCGGTTATATATCTCCCATCATCCAAAGTGTAGAGTTCTGTCCAGTAGCCTGTTGAAGTTCTAGTTAATACTTTTCCATCTTTAGTTTTTGTTTCTCGCATCAAAACGGAACATCATCTTCAAATTCTTCTCTTTGTGGTGCAGAATTAGAATCAGTATACTTTTCCGTAGCGTTCATTTCCCTGGTATAAATTTTTAGCCATGTTCCATATTGGCCTTTGTTGATATACCCAGTTAGTTTCCATACTTTGCCATCTACATCTCTGTAAGTGCCATAGTAATCTTCTCTTGTTCTATCTTCTTCCGATCCATCATTTAACTTGTATTTACTTTTATACAAATTACCACTTGAGGGTTTATTTTTATCTTCTGACATAATTATTCCTATTAATTAAAAAAAGTGGGAGTATTATCGTAACCCCCCAGGCCGACCAGTCTAAATAGCCTACGCACTTAAATAATTAATGTAAGGAAGTGGTATATGAGTCCACCCTGTTTAAAAGCGTGATAAACAGTACATTAATCATGGTAAGTGTACCATCACTCCCCATTAAAAACTTGTTCGTAATAGTCTACCATAGGAATGTACTTAGAAGTTTCCATTAATTGTCCATGTTCATTTATGGTTTTTTCTTCTAGCCATTCCCAAATTTTAGTAGCTTTTTCAAGATCGCCATCCTTCTTGGCTGTGTCGATTTTAGCCTTAATCTCGTTAATATGTGAGTTCCAGGATTGAGTTGATGTTTTTGGTTTGGTTTTAACTGCTCTTTCACCATCATCATCTTCGACTTCAAGAGAGAAAATTGAGATCAGAGAATACCTACGATTGTAAGTTATTGAACTGCCTAGCGATTGGCTGTCCTCTTTAACCATAATCAACCTGACATTAGACTCAATGTATTCCTCTGGATGATCGACCAGGAAAACCCTTGTATTCAATAGATCAATTCCATCAACATATTGAATAGTTTGTACATAACCCATACCCAAATCATAAAGAACTGGTTTGATGGTGTCGATTATGTTATTGATATTAGCATAATGGTAATTAAGAAATTCATTCTTAGAGGTTCTCTCTACTGAATCTACTTGAGAACGAAAATCCATTAATGCTTTATAAATATTTGGTTTAGTTTTAGTTTTAGCTGTTGCCATTATTTTTCCTTTTAAATAAAGAAATTAAATTATACCACTAAAATTGTCGATTTTAGGTATATAATATGGTTTCTTATAACAAACAAGGAGAAAATATGAAAAATAAAATAATGCTATTCGCACAATTAGTTAGTGAAATAAACATATCAAAATACGAACAAAAAGAATATAGAAAAATAGTTAAAGCAATTTATTGGGAAATATTTGGAGAAAAAAATGAACCCGATACCCTTTGAACATAGATTGGCTACGAAATGGCTCGAATCGAAACATAATTACAGAGTAGATCTTGATGACTTAATCGAATCCCACTCTGAATTAATTAAGTTGATCGGAGATTTCACACTCTGTATGGATATTTTAGTCCAAGGCCTTGAACCGAAAAGAATTGATCCTGATGATTATCAAACAGTTTGTGATTTTGTTGGATCGTTAAAGTATGTAAAGATAGAAAAGCATGGTGATTTAGGTAAAAAATTAGGTGAAAAATATCCGAAATTACAGATGTTTTGAATTTCTCCTCGGCTAGGGTTACTTCTACCCTTTGGATGCAAGTTTTCTGCCTTGTACTTGTGCCGAAAAAACAAGGCATCTAAATATTTTTATAAAATGGCTCTTAATGGAGCCTTTTTTTCGTTATAATTAAACTGTGATTCAAATGGGATCACTTCTTAAAAGGAAAAATTATGAAAACTTATGAAGAAAAAGCAAGAACAAGAAAAGAGAATTTTCTTGAAGTATATAAAAAAAACCAGGAGCATAGTAATGGCGAGTATTTTGCTGGCCTGGGAGATTATGTAACTATCTATTCTCCTGAATATTTTATTAATATGGGTTTTTCAAAAGAGTTTATTGATGATATGACTGAAACACATCACTCTAACAACTCAAATCCTAAATTCACTATAACTGGCAATGATGGAAAAGAGATCAAACATCTCAAAGGCGTTATGTGTCCAACAGTAGTGTCTGTACTATGTGGTTATTTCAATGTAGATACCAAAGCCACTTTACCCTGGTATGGTCGTGGCAAGATCCATCGCTATAAATTAACTGAATTATTCAAAGAAGTTAAAAAACAGCTGGAGGGATCTGATGAGTGAACCTAAAAAATGTTGTATCTGCAATGGCGATATTGAAGTCAAAAGAACAGAAACAGGCGAGATTTACTGGACTGATGGTAATGATCCCTGGCCTGTTAATAATAAACCTGATGCCAGGTGTTGTGATGTATGTAACGACCATGTTGTTATTCCAGCTAGATTATCATCAACATTGATATTCAGGGATAACCCATGAGTACATTACCAGGCGAGCCTCCATTCTGTCCATTTGGAGCACCCCACTTATTGGGAAGTCTATTTAATGTTGGAGATTTAATTATCGCTAAAGATGATTTGGATATTGTCAATGATTGTCTAGGTGAAATTATCGCCATTGATAAGGCGTATAGTGGCGATTTTATCTATACTTGCAAGTTTGATACGCCAGAAGGTACATTTTTACTTAAAGAAGATCAACTGGGGGCGATAGATGTTTGATAAAGTCATTTCCCTGTTGGTTTTTCTTATGCTCGTAACCTGTGCCACTTCAATGGTCTATGTTGTTATGTTCCTGGAGGCACTTCGCAAAGGCTGGTTGGTATGATAAGAAATCTAATAATACATTTGATACTATTCGTAGCTTTTATATCGGCTATGGCCTGTGCTTTTATTTCATTCTTCCTGGATGCAAACGACAAAATAAATGCTAACAACCTAAAGGAGGATTAGATGAAATATTGAGGATCAAAACGCAATAAACATAAAAGGCTCTTAATTGAGCCTTTTTTCTGGTATTCTATTATTGTGATCAATTGGATCACCAATAAGGAAAAATTATGAATAGAAAACTATTAACAAAAGGTGAAATGTTTATATGGGAATGGCAGTATAGAACCCATGGCTCATTTCATGACGGCCTTGCCAAGCTATTGTCTATCGCTGATACAGGAAACTACAAACGCCTGGCCAAAGGATTCCCTGAAGAAGCCAAAGCTATGGATAATTTTCATCATACCAAAGGCTGGTGGGAGGATGTTCAGGATAGAGCTGAAGATCATAAAAATCTAACATTTAAGTCTGTAACCATTAAGGAGATTAAGTGATGTATATAGTAGATGATAAATACCATGGTGAGAAGGAAAAATTTGATACCCATGAGGAGGCAGTTCAATTTTGCCTGGAGTCAGATATACTTTATTACAACAGAGCAATGGAGTATCTATCTGAAAATGACTGGACACTAACAGAGTCATTGCAACTCGCACACGAAATGGGATTTTCTTTGGAAAATCTCAACAGCGAAACGCTTGCAACAATTCATTATCAGGATGCCCTGATTAACTCAATCAAGGAGGCTGCATAATGGATATTAAAGGTAACGACCATGTAAGAATGGATCTTTTGTGGGATTTGTATACTGACTACATGTTGGACTTAGGTACAAAACCTGAATTAGAATTTGTTGATTTAATCCAAGATCACATCACCTATGATTATGAAGCGATCTTGGATTGGTTGGATAATCTACGACATTCAAATGCCAATGCTAAAAGGTTTCAACTCATTTATGATGAAGTCAAAAAAAGGCATGACCAACTTGATGATTTTATGACCAAAAAATCGGTAACAATATCGGATAAAAAATCGGACAATAAGATCACTAATGGAGCCTTGCCAGGATCATTATAAAAATCCTTTAAATCCATACAGGGAGGCTGCAACGCCTCCTTTTTTTTTATTTTTTAATTAAGACCAGGCAAAAATTTTTGTTATAATTTTCTTACTGGCAATAACGCCAGGCAACAAGGAAAATAATATGTCTAAAATTAAAGGGGTTGATAACCCAACAAAAAATCAACTACAAGCATTAAAAGAAGCAAAGGCACATTGGTTGCCAATTGCTAAAAAAAGTAAAAACTATGATGCTGATAATTTCTATGTTCAAGTATGGGTTGATGGTGATGGAAAATTACTTGATGCTGTGTGGATTGCCTGTGGTGATTCAGAAGGCTATGACATCATCCTGGCAGAAAACCCAACCAGGGATAAAAAAATGCTAAGAACCCTAAACCTGAAAGACTTCCCAAAAGATGATACCAAGCATCCCAGGCAATGTGAGTGCTGTGGTAAGGGTATGACAGAGGGGTTTTTAATTTGGGATGATACGAGAGCTTGCAGCCAGGACTGCTTCAATCAGATACTATATGATGCAGATGTATATTGTTATACAGAATGGTATCTGGAGGATGAAGTTAATCCCCATGAAGGTGATGCAACCTATGACTCCAACGGCAACGAATACTATATTGCAAAGTATCTACCAAAGGCCAGGTCAGGCGAAGCACCAAAGGAGGTATTATGAAACTTAAACTATGGCAATTTATAAACGCCTGGCAAACTTGCTATGGCGAAGATATGAGGGAGGAATATCCTGGCTTTATTGAAAAACTTGAGGAAGCTGTTAAAAAAGCAGAGGCTGTAAAACAAGAACAGCTAGACCAGGAGGAAGCCTGTCCAAAGTGTAAAGGCGAACTGGTCGAAGCTGGACTCCATAACTGCTGGCCGTATGAATACTGGGTATGTATAAAATGCAACCAGGAATATACAGTCGAGCTGGTCAGGGATTGGACAACCATTGCAGAGGAGGATTAATGATAACTAAAACTCATTTTTGGATTTTTGTTGCAAGTGTAATATCATTTTTTTTCTTGATATTAATCATAGGCGTGTTAATGTTCGTTTAAAATAACACTAACAGGGAACGCCTGAACCCTTCTTAAAAACCAGGCCTTTAAAGGAAAGATTATGAGAAAAATAAGTAAAGATATAGCCCAGGCTTTCAGAGATGGCCGTAAAAAATCAATCTCTAATACTATGACTGATGGCAACCAGGTATTCCTACATGGCAATCGTATAGCCTGGAAGCTGAACAACAAAAAAGTAGCAATAACCCTGGCAGGCTGGCCAACGCCAACAACCAGGGAACGCCTGAATGCTATTATGGATGTGTTCGGTTGGGAGTTCTCCATCAACCAGGTTGATGGCAATCAGGTTATAAGTAAGCCTTCCCAGGATGGAACCAGGGAACGAGTCTTGACTCATATTAATGATAACCAGGTTATAACCCTGCGAAGGGTTGGCAAGTTCGGCCAAACTCTCCAGGCTGAAACCTGGCAGGCTCCGCCTGAATAAAACCAGGCAGCTGTAAATAATCAGGGAGGTTCACAGCCTCCCTTTTTAGTGTCTGGCCTCCAGGAACACAGAGCCAACCAGGCAGCAAACAGCCAATAACCCACAACCCAACGCCAGGCCTACCTAATAAAAGCCGCTTAAAACGAATCCTGGGGAGCTGTTCCAGGCGTATTCCTGGCCTTTTACCCTGTTCAGCCAGGCAACGGCTGCAAGGCTTCCAAAAATTAGTTTTAACTTCCAACAAAGCCTGGGAAGTTTATTTTAACTTCCAGGAAGTCTTTTTTAACTTCCAACATTCAGCCAGGGAGATAAAAAACCTGGCAGCTGCTGCACCTGGTCGACTGGTTGCCTGGGTGATGGGTTCCAGCTGCTACCTGGCCTCCTGTTCTGCTGCAATGGCAGAGCCTGAACCCTGATTAATAAGCAGCTCTAACAGTAAGAGAACAACCAGGAAGAGAACACAAAGCCAGGGAAGCTGTAAAGCTCCTAAGTATGAGTACCTGGTGCAGCTCCTGGCAATAGATAACTACTAATCAATAAGTAGGATATCGGTCAGCCATTCTCCCTCTGATTCTCCCAGGGATTCATCTCCTGGATTGTAGCAAACGGCTGAAAATAAAAAAGGCTCTAGAATAGGCCTTTCAGAGCAGCTCCGACCAGATCCCCAAACACCCCCAGGGAGGCTCTTCGCTTATATCAACTGTAAACGCTACCTCCAACGCACAAAAAACAAAATTTGAAAAAAAAACCAAATATCAATTACTTATGTGGTATACTACCCACAATGAAGAAAATCATCCATATTAATCAGCATGTTATTAAAAGAAACACTAAGACAGGCGAAAGAAAACCAGTTATTACCTGCAAAACCTATAAGGATAATAAGTATGGACATGAGGTTGTAATAAAGGGTGATTCTAAGGTTGTCTATAGACCAGACAAGCCATTGTCATGTGGTGCTAGGGTCTGGATTGAAACCAATGGTGAAGTAGAGGTATTGTGAGCAAATCAAAGGGTAATCCTGCCTTCGTAAAAGGAATGGTATCATTAAATCCAGCAGGTAGGCCTAAAGGCTCTGTAAACAAATACACCGCCCTCGCAAGAGAGTTGATGTCTAATAAGAGTCCTGAAATAGTGGAAAAGGTGATTTCAAAGGCTATGCAAGGCGATGTACATTGCCTTAAAATGTGCCTGGATAGAATATTGCCAGTACATAAGGCTGTTGACTCTACACGAACAAAGAGTGATGCTCAAGTTATTATTAATGTGGCATCTATAGAATCTATAAAAGAAAAAGCGAGTGAATTTGAAGAGGCTGAATTGATTGAACCAGTTGAAAAAGACGATGACGAGGTAATAGTTAATGTCAGCGGAGCAAAAAAAAGCTGAATTAGACGATGAGTGCTGCATTTGTGGTGGTGAATATGATCCAGAGTGCGGTGGAGTACAAGGATATTTTGGAATTTCCCCTGTTACCTTCTGTGAATGGTGTTATTCTTCTGTCATGGATATGGCTAAATATCATTTAGGAATAAAAGACAAAGAATGAGCCATAAGAAACCACACCCTATAGTTAATAAACTAAAACATTCTGTTAGAAATCATAGAATATGGAGAATGAGGGTGGAAAAAAATCGTAAAAAGGAACAGAAGAAGGTAAATGGCTGAGTTAAACATTGATCTTCATCCAGCACAGCTAGAGATATTCAATTCCAAGAAGAGGTTCAAGATTGTCGCAGCAGGAAGAAGGTTTGGAAAGTCCTACCTTTCTGCTTGGTTGTTGTTGATTAATGCGATTCAGTCTGAAAGCAAGGATGTTTTCTATATTGCTCCTACATTTCAGCAAGCTAAAGACATTATGTGGGCGATGTTGAAGGATTTGGGTAGTGATTTGATTGTACAAGCCTATGAGAATACTGCTGTATTGACTTTAATTAACGGCAGGAAGATATATCTTAAAGGTTCTGATAGACCAGAAACCTTGAGGGGAGTAGGATTAGCTTATTGCGTGCTAGATGAGTATGCAAATATGAAACCCCAGGTATGGGAACAGATCATAAGACCGACTTTGGCAGATGTTCGTGGTGGTGCTTTATTCATAGGAACGCCAGCAGGTAAGAATCACTTCTTTGATCTCTATAAAGATGCTTTGGAAGATGATGAGTGGGAGGCTTTTCAGTTTACTTCAAGAGATAACCCTTTTTTACCTTCTGATGAAATAGAGGCTTCTAAGAAATCAATGTCCTCTATGTCTTTTAGACAAGAGTTTGAGGCTTCTTTTGAAACCAATACTGGCGGTATCTTCAAGGAAGCGTGGTTTCAGATGGATGAAGAACCAAAAGATGGGAGTTATGTTATTGCTGTTGATCCTGCTGGTTATGAGTCAATAGAGAAAGAACGGAATTTAAAACGATCACGATTAGATGAAACAGCCATTGCGATAGTTAAGATAGACAGAGATAAGTGGTGGGTTAAAGACATTCTACATGGCAGGTGGAATGTAAAGGAAACTGCTAAAAAAATTCTTAAATCGGCAATCAAGGTTGAATCTTCTACAGTAGGGATTGAAACTGGCTCTCTAAGGAACGCAATCTTACCTTATTTGGAAGATGAAATGAGAACTCAAGGAAGATGGGTTACAATTGCTGAATGTAGGCATGGTGGTAAGAAAAAGAACGATAGAATTACTTGGTCATTACAAGGAAGAATGGAACATGGTCAGATAACCTTTAATGACAAAAGAGAGTGGAGAGAATTTACTAATCAACTCATTGACTTTCCAAATCGTTTAGCACATGATGACATGCTAGATGCTTTGGCTTATATAGACCAGGTTAGCGTGGCTGATTTCGCCCACTCAATAGAATTAGATGATGAATGGAGGCCAATGGATGCAATTGCAGGGTATTAATGGTTTAACAAAAGAAGAACTTAAACAACTTCTTGATTTTAGTAACGATGTAACAAATTTGACTCAAAGATATATAGTTGCTTGTCAAATTATATCAAACCTTTTAGAAGAAAATATAAAAGAAGGAATAGAAAATTTTGATGATTCAGTAGATCTCACTATTTGTAAAATGCTATTGGATGGCGATGTAACAGTAGAACCAGAAGATAGAAAATTACATTAATATTAAAAAATATGTTATAATCGGCACTTATTAACAATTTTGAAAAAATAGGGGGGAAAGTGAAAAAAAATAAAAGTAAAGTTCATAAACGGAGAGCAGCGACAGCTAGTAAAATGAGAGCAGTTGCCAAATTTCTTACACCAATAACTCCAACACAAATGCGTAGGCATAGGGTAGGTATATCAAATGCAGCCAAAAGAAAAAAGGCTGGTAAAGGATGGCAAAGATAAAATAGTATGGATTCAGAAACGAATTATCAGGCTTTAGCAAGCTGGTTATCTTACAGACTTGAAAGCTGGAGAAATCACAGAAATATAAACTATATCCCGATGTGGGATGAATACTATCGTCTATGGCGTGGTATATGGTCTGCTGAAGATAAAACCAGGCAAATGGAAAGATCCAGACTTATTGCTCCTGCTCTACAACAAGCAGTTGAGTCCTCTGTAGCAGAATTGGAGGAAGCAACCTTTGGCAGAGGCAAGTGGTTCGACATCAAGGATGATATGCTTGACCAAGATCCAAGCGATGCAGAGTATGTACGCAACCTACTTCAGGAGGATTTAGAGAAAACTGGTGTAAAAGATGCTATTTGTGAGGTTTTTCTCAATGGTGCTATCTATGGAACAGGTGTTGGCAAGATTGTTGTCAAAGAAACAATAGAAAGAGCACCTTCGGAAGATTATGTTGATGGAACAATGGCAACTACTCGTACAGTAACAGAATATCCAGCAATAGATGTGCTTGTTGAACCTATTTCCCCCAAAGAATTTCTGATTGATCCATCTGCGAACTCTATAGATGATGCTTTAGGGGTTGCACATGAAGTCATAAAGCCTCGTTATCATGTAGTAGAAGGTATTCAGAGTGGGATTTATCGTGATGTACCTCTCGATGGTGATTATGATACTGTTAAATTCGGCTATGATCCCGAAATAAAACAGGCAGATGAGTCCGATTCAGTAAAAATATGCGAATATTGGGGTAAAGTACCTAAAAGATTCCTTAAAATAGGTGCTGACAAGGATGATTTTGAGTATTCCAAGAAAGATGAGCTAGTAGAGGCGGTTGTTACCATGTGTAATGACCAATATATCCTTAGAGTAGAGGAAAATGCCTTTATGATGGAAGATAGACCCTTTATTTCCTATCAACATGACATTGTACCTAATAAATTCTGGGGTAGAGGTGTCTGTGAGAAGGGATATAACCCTCAAAAGGCACTAGATGCTGAAATGAGAGCAAGAATTGACTCTTTGGCACTCACAACAACACCAATGATGGCAGCAGATGCCACAAGATTGCCAAGAGGCGTAAAGTTCGAGGTGCGAGCTGGTAAAACTGTCCTGACCAATGGTTCTCCAAGAGAGGCAATCATGCCTTTAGACATGGGTACAACAGATCAAAATACATTCAATCAGGTCGCATCTCTCCAAAATATGATACAAATGGGAACTGGTTCTGCTGATACAGGGGGAGGAGCTGCTGCTAATGAAACTGCTAGTGGTATGAGTATGATGCAAAGTGCTGCAATTAAGCGACAAAAGCGTACTTTAATGAATTTTCAGAACACTTTCCTCATTCCTTTGATTAATAAATGTATGTGGAGAAAGATTCAGTTCGATGTAGACCGATATCCTGTAAGTGATTATAAGTTTATACCATATTCTACAATGGGTATTATGGCAAAAGAATTAGAAGGACAACAAATGGTTAGTATGTTACAAACTATACCTAAAGATTCACCTGCTTTCAATGTTATTTTACTCGCTATGTTCCAAAACTCATCTATTCATAATAGAGATCAAATTGTTAATGCCTTAATGGAAGGCAATATACCGAATGAAGAGCAAATGCAAATGGAGCAACAGCAGCAAGAAATGCAAATGCAAATGCAACAGGCTACCATTCAAAAAACTCTTGCAGAAGCCAAGGAAGAAGAGGCGAAAGCAATCAAATGGCAATCAGAGGCTATGAATGGACAACCAAATGAAATTGATATACAAGAAAAAATACTTAAACTTCAAAAAGATTCAGTTGCTATTCAGAAAACTATTGCAGATATTGAAAATAAACGATCTGAAACGGCTAGAAATATTCCAGAAGTAGAACATTTGAAGTCTGAAACTATATTGAACCTTGCTAATGCTAGAGCAGCAGGAAGTAAAGAGAAGATTAATAGGAGGGTTCAATAATGTCATTAAAAGGAATGTTTGGATGGCTACCTTGGGTAGATGGTGAAGAAGAGCTTAGTCCAGAACAACAATTTATCAATCATTATAAAAAAACTGGTACTCTTTTAACAAATGATCGTGGCAATCCTATATTGAAATTTCAAGATATTCTACCATTATTTAAAAATAGTATGGATAAACAAAATTTGAACTTTCTTTATGAGAACCATAATCCAGCATTGTATAGAAAAAAGAAATAAATGCCAAAAACCGATATACAGTTCCTAGAAGATAGGCTATCCATGATGGAAACTGAAGGTTGGCGTGATTTTATAGAAGATTTTAAGAATTTAGAGGATAGTGCCAGTAATATCGACACTATGACCTCTGAGCAAGACCTTTGGCACGCCAAGGGTCAGTTGTTGATGATAAATTTAGTTTTAAGTTTACAGTCAGCAACAAACCTAGCGTTGGAAGAATCTGTAGACCAGAATCCAACATAATTTAACTTCATAACCCCAAGTGGGCGGAGAAACCATGAGTATAGTAGTAGATGAAGCACCTCAAACAGGTAAACCAATAACAGAAAATCAGGAAGTAACACAAGAAGTACAGGCAGAGGAAACTCAACAACCTGAATACGAAATTCCTGAAAAGTATGCTGGTAAATCAATGCAGGAGGTTATTGAAATGCATCAACAGTCTGAAAAGTTAATGAGTAAGCAATCCAATGAAGTCGGTGAGCAACGCAAGTTAATTCAAAGCCTGATAGAAGCAAAAAATAAAGCAACTGAAGCTGCTCCACCAGAAGAACCTTTTCATCAGGAGGATAACTTCTTTAATGATCCAGTTAAGGCTGTGAATCAAGCAATAGAAAACCACCCAGATGTAATAAAGGCGAGGGAAGAGAGAATGGGTAATATGCAAAAGCATAATTTGGATGCCTTAGATAAGGCTTATCCCGATTGGCAAAAAACTGTTCAAGATTCTGCTTTCCAAAAATTTATCGGTGATAGTGAAGCGAGGACAGAAATGTTTCGTAAGGCTGATACTGAATATAGGTCGGATTTAGCGATTGAACTCTTTGATTGGTATTCTTCGACAGCAATGTCTGAGAAAACCCAAGAGGCAAAAGCTGAAGAAAAGACTAAAATTCAGCAAAACCTAAAGAAAACAAGTTCTGAAACTCGGTCATCGGGAGATTCTGTAGGTGGGAAGAAAGTCTACAGGCGAGCTGATCTAATCAACTTGCAGGTAACAGACCCTAACCGATATGCCTCATTGGCAGATGAAATTCAATCGGCTTATGCGGAGGGTAGGGTGAAATAACATTTATAAAGGAGAAGTAAAATGGCTTTAGGC
>Ga0098064_100016_pt1 | contig 36982 bp, 50 predicted proteins | sample 24BtaG_FD_77061 | JGI IMG/M metagenome (GOLD analysis project Ga0098064, IMG submission 77061) | Marine viral communities from Cariaco Basin, Caribbean Sea - 24B_WHOI_OMZ_CsCl | ecosystem: Environmental > Aquatic > Marine > Oceanic | place: Caribbean Sea: Cariaco Basin | collected 2014-11-08
ATGTGGTAATTCATACATAGACCAAGAACGATCAGAGGCTGCGTATGTCCGTCTTGGTGGTAATCTTGTTGAATGGAGCCGGACTTGTCCTAAAGATTGTAAAGCACATTTATGAACAACTTACTCCAAGAAAAGATACAGCTACTAATTGCCGAGGAGATTGCAATAGCTCAACACGAAGGCCAACCAACAAGCCGCTTAACCAGCTTGGCAAATAAGATTGACAACCTTCTTAATTCATTAGAGGAAAAGACATGAGCCATGAACAACAATTAAAACTAATCATCCATGATATTCTTTGGATGGCTGCTCGTTATGCTCATGGCAGAAATACATATGCTTCATCAATAGTTCGTGAAGCAGTAAAAACAATGCAAACAATTTATCCAGATTGGAAACCAAAAGAAGATCATGTAATTCAACCTCCTGACCCAAAAGATATTAAAGGTTCAAATTTTAGAGAAGATTATCTCGATGATATTTTTAACCCCAATAAGAAATAGTATGACAAAATTCATTAAACTTATTTATACAACAGAACGAAAAGGTTTTGGAGACGAGAAAGATGACACAGTCAGAAGGGTTGAACAATTATGGACAGAAAATGGACTGTTAGTGGCAGAAAATGATCCATGTGGTGAAAGTTTTTTTAAAGGTGTTCCAAATTTATGAAAACGCAAACAGTATACATCTGCCAAGTATGTAAAAAACGAATAGAATACGATTCTGAAATTGACGCATATTTAGAACACAATCATTCTTACCCTAATAAGAAATAGGTATGCCATTCCCAAAATACAAAACAACCAAAAAGCGAATTCTGTTTTGGAATTACAATGTATCAAAACGAGACGATTGGGAAGACTTGGGTGAGATAGAAAGTTTGGGAGAATATAGAAATGGTAAATATATAAGATTCCAAGATTCATGTTCTCGTTGCAAAAGTACATTATTCCTTGGACGTGAAGAAACGGAAACATTCAAATTTTGTCCACGTTGTTTAGTTAAAATTAGAGACTAATATGCCTAACACTCTATCAATAGACCTAGACAAACTTACACCAGAGCAACAAGAACAAATTAAAAAATGGGTTGGCAACAGCGTCTCCGTTGGTGATTGGTTTAAGCCAGAGGAAGGAGAACTGTATTTTATTCTTGATGATGAAGGTGTTAGAAAAAGTAAAAATTATAATATTGCTACTGGTATTGTTCACACTAAACGCCAACAAGCATTCCGCACCAGAGAAGCAGCAGAAGCAGCAGACCAATGGAGAATAGCACTTACATCTATTCGCAGGTACATTGCTAAGAACAATATTGGGTGGAAGGGAGGTAAAAATAGAAAATGGTATATTTATTTTGATAGTGACGATAATAAATTTAAGATTGGTGATCTCCATTTGAGCATTTTTTCAAATCCACTCAATCTTTATATAAATGTTCTGGAAGACGCAGAGCAGCTCATTAAAGACATGGAGCCAGAGCTTAAAATATTATTTGGAGTATGAAAAATCAAACTGAGGTAGGAATTACAATCATTGCAAGCATTGTGCTCATGGCAGGAGTTTTTTGGTTAGCCAGATGGTTTCATGAAGATTCAAACCAAAGACATCTTGATAGTTGCAACCAACAAATTGAACTCATCCAACCAGAGGCATCTTGGGTTACAAAGAACGACTGTTTTATTTACCACAACGGACAAATCATTGAGTTATGAACATCACAAAAGAAAACCTAGAAACAATCAAAACTTTAATCAAAGAATACTCAGCACATGATCTTGAGGCGTTTGAGAATAGAACTGAAATGTTTAGGATGATGATGATGTTAGTTAAGAAATTAGAAGAAGTTTTATAATTATGCCGAAGGTTCAATGTTCAAAATGTTCAAAATATACTTACAAAAGACCCTATTTTCTTAAAAGAAATAAGAATATATTTTGTACTTTAGATTGTTTTTATCTATTCTTGAAAGATAGAAAGTTTACTTCTGAACATAAAATGAAACTTTCAAAAGTTAAAACAGGTAAGAAGAATCCTAGATGGAAGGGTAATGGAGTAGGTTATGGTGCTTTACATACTTTTATAAAACGTAGAAAGAATAAACCATTTTTTTGTGAAGATTGTAAAGAAAATAAAAAACTTGATTTAGCAAACATCTCTCAAGAATATAAACGCGATCTTGATGACTGGGAATGGTTATGTCGAAAATGTCATATGGTTAAAGATGGAAGATTAAAAAATAATTATCAGAAAATGAGAAAATTTCAGGCTGAGAAACTGGAGGAGGTTTTGTGAATGAAGTAAAAAAGAAAATACTAGATGAGATAATGTTTGATTTGGGCTTTCTTCCATGCAAAGAGGCATTTAACCCATACTGTTGTGAATGTTGTCATTTGAACAATAAGGATGTTCTTGAAACAGCCCTTGATAAATACGCAGCCATTGTCCTACAAGAATACAGAGACAAGTTAAACGATGAAGGCCTGGGTGAAGACGTCAGCTACGACCCGAAGTTTATGGCACAAGCCTTAAGACTAATTGAAGAAACCAAAGACAACCTAAATTGTACAAACCTTAGCGAATAAGTTAAAATATAAGAAATAGATGTGAAATGTGAGACTTGTAAAATTAAAGAGTTGGTTAAGAATAATCCTCATCAGGATTTACGTTTTTGTTCCAAGGAATGTAGACATAAAAGACATAACTCAAAGAAGGGAAAAAGATATTAAAAAACCATCAATTAAAAAACTAGATTCTTTGTGGTCAAATCTCATTCGAGTTCGTGCTGGATCAATGTGTGAGTATGATGGTTGCGGAAAAAAAGACCGGTTAAACTCTCATCACATCTTTAGCCGGTCTAACAGAGCCACCAGATGGGACTCAGACAACGGAATTTGTCTTTGTGTATCTCACCACGTGTTTGGAAATTTCTCAGCTCACAAAGCACCACTTGAATTTGCAGAATGGATGAAAGAAAAGAGAGGTGATGAATGGTTTGAAAGGCTTAGGAAAAAGGCAAGTTCGATTGTAAAAAATCAAGACCTCAAAGAAATAAGAGAAGGGCTGAAAGAAGAATTGAAAACATATGAATCCAGTATTTAAAGGAAAAGTGGAACAAGGAAAACTGCATTTAAAATCAAGAGAACAGTTTGATAATTTCCTTCACTCAATGACCGGAGATGTTGAAGTGGTAGTGAGACGACCGAGAAAAGATAGGAGTAATCGTCAAAACGCTTACTATTTTGGGGTGGTTATAAAGATTCTTGGAGATCACTTGGGATATTTCCCTAATCAAATGCACGAGATTTTAAAGTTCAAGTTCTTAATGCTGGATGATGGGCGTTACAAGTATGTAAGATCCACAACAAGCCTTTCAACAGTTGAATGGGAAGACTACATGTCAAAAATTCGCATGTGGGCCTCGTCAGAACATGAGTGTTACATACCGAAGCCTAATCAGGTTGATATTTGTGATACAATATAAATACTAATAGTAATTTTTAACTATGCGAGGAATAATTAAGAAGAAAACCGAAAAAGGATTCGGTTTCATCAGCCTAGAAGATGGTTCAAAAGATATTTTCTTTCATCTCACTAAATTAGAAAACGTCGGTTTCAATGAACTAAACGAAGGTGACGAGGTAGAATTTGACACAGTAGAAACAGACAGGGGTAAGGTTGCAGTCAAGGTGAATCTTGTTTAAGAAAAATCCCCCTTACAGGGGATTTTATTTGATTTCTGTTTAACTTTAAGCTCATGTTTTTATTACTTTGGATTATCAAGGCTTCGGTAACAGTTTACTTCCTACTGTGGGGAATTCTTTTGCTAGCACTTTTAAAACAGAAAATTTTATTAAAGTTGTAAAGAAGGTGTTCTTCTTTTTTTCGTTGACCTTTTTCTTGGTTTAACTGTTGGTGCTTTAAGATTAAGAGAAGGTGTTTTTCTCTTTGTTTCTTTTGGTTTTAATTGTCTTACAATAGCTGGAGTAAACTGTCGTTTTAATTCTTGAACTCCTTTTAATTTTCCTGTTGTTTTATATCTTTCGGCAGTTGCTATTTCTTCTAAGTTACCAGCAAGGCTAGACATAAAAGTCACGATTCTCGGCACACCTGCAAATGTGGAGGGTCTAAGAGCCTGAATAGTTGTTGATGCTTCACGCAATGCCTTACTTTTAAGTTGTCCAGCAAAAGTTTTATCATCCTCATCTTTAAAAGCTGCTATTAGCATTATCACAAAAGAAATAAGAATCAATCCTCTAAATTCCTCAATAAATTCTCTTGAATTTGTGTTGATCTTTCTACTCCTCACTTGTTTAATTAGATTATTCCAGTTAGAAATTGTTGTGTGAAGAACAGGGATAGCCCAAGTTTTATATTGAGTCATTGCATTTCCAACTGAGGTGGTTCCAACAATAGACTTAAAGTTTTTTACAACACGTTGTCTGCCAATATCAAGACGCAACTGAGCAATTCGTTCCGGAGATATTGTTGTTGTTTCAAATTCCTTTTCAGTCAAAGAACCAAGTACCCATTCTTTGTTTGCTTGTAGTGTAGCAATGGAGAAAAGACTAAATAAACCATCTTGAAGTTTTTCTCCGATGTCTTTCTCTGGCATAAACAACTCTTCAATAAAACTATGCCCAAATAATTGCTCATATTTCTTTGTGAAAGCTCTACCCTTTCTAGTATTTTGTCTTTTAATTCCCTTAATCATTACTTTGGGTCCAGCACCCTTAAATGTTACAACCTGTTCTCCAACGGTTGCAGCCACACCTGTGGCAACATTAAGTCCAAGATCAATCATTGAGGTGAAAGTTCTTGCAAATCTAAGTGAAATATCAACTTTTCCACCTGGCTTAACTAATCCCCCAAATGAGAACGGCCTACCACGTTTATTATTGAGCCATTCGTTAATGAATTTTCGTAGTGTTCTATCCATTTGAATTCCTTTTTCCGTCATTCTCTTCGGCTCAAGCGAATAAACATACATATCAACAAGCGGAACAACAGAATCTAAAGCAATCTTTTTATAATAAGTTTTAATATACGCCTCGTATGCCTTGGCTGCATTTTTCGTTGGTGTCAGTTCTCCTGTTCTTTGTAAAGCAAATTGAAAAAACTTCTCATACGGCAGAATGGTTCCAGTGTCATCATCAATGATATTGAATGTCATCTTATCCAATTCATTCTGTTTAAAAACTTCTTTAAACGCAACAAGTAACCCATCGTCTTTCACAGTCTCAAGAAACCCACGCCTTATGTGAGTGTAATAGTTTTCAATACCATCAGTTAAAACTTTTCTTTTCAAAAGCTCATCATAAGCCTCTTTGAAAGTAATTTGCATTTCAATAGCCGCTTCAAGTTCTTCTGGTGTCATTTTTTCTTCTACCTTCTGTTTGTCTTTTGATTCTAACCATTCGATAACTTTTTCATCCTGTGGAATCAACATCTTTCCGAGAGTCCTGTTACTAGTTCTTGCCAACTTGATCTTATTTCTAAACGAAATAAGTTTGTTTGTTAAATCAATTTCGTTCCTAGCCCATTCAGTATGAAAGGTATTTACAATCACTTCATAAAGTGGATTCTTTCTAGCAAGAGCAACATCATAAAGAATTTTATCTAATCCAGTTGATGTAATTTCTTCAAGCTCTGATAACGGCACACTGGCATCCTGCGCCAATGCCTCTCTTATTTCTCTAATAGTTCTAGCACCTGCAATTTTTGTATTATCAATCACCTCCATGCGCCTTGGAGAGATAAACACATCTCCCATTTGATATGGCTCAAGAGCCGCAAAGAATTGTTCAAGTTGCGGAAGGTTCATTTTACTTATTACGGGTAATTGTAGTGCCTTTTGGAGATTCTCATAAGCGATAAATTTACGATCCCGAATAAGTTGCATGACCTCTGACTTCTTTTGGACTGTCTCTTGAAACGAAATAATTTGAGTGTCTAAATCATTTAGATACTTATCAAATTCCGCATCTGTCATTAGCGAATAGTCTCTCTTGGTAATTTGTTTCATCTCCCTTGACGATAGATTAAAGAACTCCTGAACAGCCCTCAGTCTCACACGACGATGTTGTGTTCTTGATCGTTTACCAAGATCAGTTAAGTAACGTTCAAACGTAACCTTCTCGCCTCTAACTTCTGCTTTAATCGCATCTAGTTTGTTTACCACATTTTTATATTCCGGATCAGTCTTTTCTAAGTGCGATCGTTTAAGTGCTTTTTCATTTACATCCAGTCTTGATAAGTTTAACTGATCCTCAAGAAAATCTATGCCACTATAAAATCCATGTTCTTGTGCAAACATTTCAACTGGCAGAACTTCCTCATATCCTTTCTTAATAAATCTCTCACGTGCATCAGGCTCAACCAAAGTCAACCTGCCCTTTGGACTGCGCATAATAAAACCTTCTCCGGAAGTATCTTGTAATGTTCCTTCGCGCTTGAAATAAATATTGTTCTTAATGGCTGATAAAACATCAGGTTCTAATTTCTCTTGCATTTCTTTATTGAATTCAACCTCTGTCTCAATTTGAAAAGACGCTTCGCTTTCATCAAATGCTTTTTCAATTTCTCGTTTCCTTTCTTTAAGGCGAACAACCTCTTCTGGTTCAATCTTTCTTTTAAAGTTGGCTTGAATATCACCGAAATCAAGAACCAACGTGCCTGCATCAGTTTGTTTGGTAAACATTTTGGTATCTGTGCCACTAACAACAACTGGATTACTTTGTTCCTCCTGAAAAGCAAATTCAAAGAATCTTCTTGTAACATCAATGTTTTCTGGTGCAAACACTTTTCTAATAGCCTCAAAAATGTTCTCAAAGAATTTTTCTAGTTTTCCAAATATTGTAGTTGGTTGATTCCTAAGCCTCATCTCAACATACATTTCAAAATCCTCAGCAATCTTTTCTTCCAGGTCTACTGTTTCTAAATCTCCATATCTCAACCTTGCTTCGTCTTGTAGTTCCTTCCTTGTAATGCCAATATCTAGCTTATGCGCGTTGCGAAGTAATGTATGCATCACTTCGTGATCTGCGGCAAACTCTGGCACTTGTCTGGTAAAAGAAACCGTATTACCAAAAGAAGACGCAAAAGATTGACTGTGCTTATCCATTATTACATCAACCACTTGTGATTCTAGGTTTGTAAGTTTTAACCGTTTCTTATAATCATTTATTGTCTTTACAACATCTCCATAAGTCTTTGGTCTTAAATCATCTCGTTCACGAATGAATTGTGGTGATTGTTTTGTTTTAAAACCAGTAAATCCATCTATTACTTTAAATTCTTCTACACGACCGATGGTTAAAATTTTTGGATTTAAAACCACTAGTTCTTGTTCCCCTCCACCAATCCAAACAGCATCAACACCTTTTTTTATCAATTCATCAGCATATTCATTTAATTCTTTCGAATCTTCGACACCATCTATTTGTGTGATAAAAGCATCTGGATTAACAATAGCTTCAAGTACAACACCCCTATTACTATCCCCTGTGAATATTGAAGCTATTTTTGAATCTTTTGATAAGCTAACACTTTTTTGTAAAAGACCATAACCGCCGCCACGAAAATTATCCATAGGAAGTTCTGAGCCTTTTTTAAGTCCCGATGTTTTTATCGACTCTATATTTTGAGCACTTGTTCCATGAAAGAAAATTAAATTTTCAGTATTAAAAGGTTTAAATTCAAGACTTTCTTTTTTTGTATCAATATCAACAATTTTAGTTCTTATTAAATCTTGCAAAAAAATTTCATCTTTTCCTCTATATGTTTTTGTTTCTATAAATTCTGCTGTTTCATTTACACCTATTATTCTTTCAAGTTGTTCAACATCTTCTGGATTTTTTAAATTTAAGATACTTGAATATTTTGTTTTTTCTGCATCTGTTAAGGTTGGAGAAATAGGTTTACCTTCTATTGTGACTGGTGTTCTAGCTGGTCGCTCAACAGTAGTCAATGCAGGAATAATCATATCCTGCATATTTAAATCTCGGTTATTTACTGCGTTAATTACATCTGCTGTTGCTTTGAAAAATCCTCCTCCTAAAGCACCTGCGAAAGCAGACATAACACTTCCTTGAATAAACTCATCTTTACTAACTTCACGAACTGTTGATTCAGCTAAAAGTTGAATGTTTGTCTCGGTAACCTCGGTAATAGATTCACCAAAACTTGTTTTTGCTATTGACGAAGCATACTGTGCTAATCGTTTAAAAAAGTTTTTGGAAAAATTCGCTTTACCTAATGCACCAAGAGTTTTTACTGGAACAATTTGCCCTACTGCACCAACTAATAATCCAGCAGCAAATGAAAGATTATCTGCATACTCATCACTAGCACCATTTTCAAGAGCAACATCCTTGACTTCATTGGCTGTTGAACCTGCATTTAAAGCAAAGCCTAAGGCTGGTCCTATGACAGGAATTAAATATGGCCCCATTGAACCGACAATATCAGCTCCTGTGTTATAAACCGTTTCTGGGAAATGTTTTGTAGAGAATTTTTCAATTAAAGTTGCGTCAGACCATTCATCAGTAGGTCGAATATATGGTGTCTGTTGTAAATCTTTTACATTTTCTTGGAGAGAATCAAAAGGATATTGTACAACACTTGGCAATTTTTCCTCCCATGTTTGTTTAACATAAGTATCCTTAGCATCAAAAGGATTGAGAAAATCAGACACCTTTGTTTGTACGTCAATATATTTTCCAACCTGTTTTCCAACATAACTAGACACATAATCAGTCAATTTAAAAGTCATGTCAGCCAAAGTAAGCGCAGCTTTTGCAGCAAAACGAGGTACAGTTAATTTACTCGGTTCTTCTCCCTTTTGTTTTGCCAATTCATCTTCAATTGCTTTCGGCTTTGGAAGTATTTTAAAGATGTCAAAACCCATATTTATTGGTTTAATGCTTCTTTGATTGCGTCGTCGTCTCCAATATAATCACCAAAAAATCTCTTACCAGAATTTTGATCCGCTCGTTTCTTTTCTGCGGCTAGAAAATCATAAAGGGTTTGTTTTACTTCATCTGAATAACCTTCAAGATCAACAAGACTGTCAATACTATTTTTAATAGCAAAAATATCTGCATCATCATTAAGATTACTAATGATATCAAGACTAAGATCATGGACAATTTCTTCATCTGTTAATTCTGCGGGTGCTGCAAAAGGCCGAACAAAATCAACTGTTTGATTTACAAAATCCGTAAATTGCATTCCTTCTGGATTTTCTTTTATGTATCTATCGTAACTTTCTTGAAGTTCAGAATTGGTAAAAAACTTTTCTGCTTTTGTAGTGCTACTAATTTTAGTTCCATCTCCTTCAACAGAGAGCCTCATACCAACCGGTAAAGGTTCAACTTCTCCTGTTGCTGGATTAAATACACCACCTCCAAATCGAGCCGTTGGAGCGACAAACTGTAATTTTGCTTTTTCTTCATCAAGAGCCATATAAGGAGCCATCTTTGCGAGAGCTAGGGTCGGAGAATCTTCATAAGTAACCTTCCCCTTGATCGCTGCCTGTGGATTGTCTTTAATCAAATCAAACACCTTATCAGCATCATCCTGTGCATTTTCCATTGCTTTTGTAATAACCTCCTGTCTTGATTCCAAGATAGCGTTTTCTTCATTTGAAAGTTTTACGATCTCTTTATCCTTCAATGTGATGAGTGTATCAATGGCATCCAGTTGTAACTCACGATCTTTGTTCATTGCGCTTATAGTAGCGTTAGCCATGTCTTTGGCAAATTCCAGGTCTCCTTGCAGGATTTGAGCTATCGACGTTAAGGCGCCAATTCTAGCAAGACCACGGGATTCTAGGGTAGCTTGTCTCCTTCCAATAATAGAAAGCGGGGCAAGTTTGTCTTGTTCCTGTGCAAGTCCCAAATCTAAACGCGCTCGCTCATTGGCTATTTGTTTTTGAATCTCAACAAAGTCAGCCTGCTTTTCTATGATCGTTTGCTTCTCAATATTAAGAGCATCCATTGTTGGAGTGCCTTCTGCAAAGGTTTCAATTTTGCCGGTAAGAGTGTCCATTCCTCCCTCTGCTGTTGTCAGACGTGAATCAACATCAGTCAACAAAGTTTCGTACGAACTTAAAATTTCAGCGAGATAGTTATCTGCTGTGTTGATAATTGTTGTTTGTTGATCTGTTGAACTTCCTTCGTCTCCTGAACCTAAAAAAATATCAGCAAAACTTTCCGGGTCTGGCGCATTTATAGACGCATCAATCTCTTCTGCGCCTGCTCCATTCGTTACGGTTGGTGCTGTAACCTTTGCAATCTGATTTCCACTTACTCCGGATGCCACAGATTCTTTTTGAGCTTCTGATGTAGTGTCTGGATCTAAGTAAATTCCACCACGATTGTCACGAATTATCTGATCTTCTGAAAAAGCAGATAACTGATCCGGTCTTAAAACTTTTTGATAACCTTGTTCTTCGGCCTCTTCTGGTGTCAAAATTCCTGTTGGAATGTCAACTAAACCCGGGCTTACTGTTGGAAGTCCTGCAGCCTGTGCTCCTCCAATAATGTCTTTTCGTACGTCCTCCACATTTTTACCAGTGTGAGCAGCGAGTTCTTGTTCGGTTGCATCTCTATTATGAAAAGCCTTAAAAACTCCATTTACAAATTCTTTGTTTGCAGCCACGCCCCCGGGAGCATCGAAAACTTTTGTTTGCAAATCTGATAATTTACTCGTAACAGAAAAATCTGTTGGCTTGAATTGTTCGCCAAGCGGAATTTGTTGTTTTGGTGGCAATGCAGCAATTCTCTGTTGTTCTGCTTTTGTTTCAGCTTGTCTTTTCCCAAGTAAAGATAGTTCAGAACTTAATTGCTCTGGTGTTAAGTTTACTGCTTTTGCAGCCGCTTCTTTATCAAAGAAAGCACCATTTAAAAGAACACTACCCTTGCTTACCGCCTCTCCGGTAGTTAGCTTTTGTTTGAACTCGCTTGTATCGGCCTGTTGCAAATACCAATCAAAAAGTGTTTGACCTTCTTGTATTGTTTCTTTGAATTCAGATGTTCCAAGATGCTCTCTTGGAGTACCCGGTTTTAAAGGTACGCTCTCTTTTAACCTTTGCGTAGCTTGTTCTTGTGTGAGTCGTCTAAAACCACGACCACTTGTTGCTGGCATGTCGAAATCAGGAAGAAGCTGTGGCGGTTCTTGATTATTTCCTGTATCAAACCAAGCCAATTTTATTGGTTGAATATCTTTTTTCCCTTGTTGTAATGATTGTAGTGTTTGTTTGGCTTGAGCCATATATTTTAAATTATATCATGTAGTGATAATAGATAAGTTACTAATTCATTTAATTCAGGTATGGTTGCTTCATTTACTTTGGCTTTGTCGATCAGTGCCTGCACTTCTGGTTCAACTTGTTTCCCATGTTGAGTCTTCACTAGCTTATTTTTTTCAATCGTTATCTTTCGTGCTTCTTTCACTTCCTTTAACTCTTTGTCTGATAAATAAAAGGACTTCACCTTATGAACTTTGTTATCATAATTCGGCCTCTCTTCTGAGAAACTTAGCACCCGTCCATTCTTTCTATAAACAAAATAGTATTTCATATTAAATTACCATATCAATTCTTACTCCAGCGTTACCGGCATCACCATTCGTACCATTTCCACCAGCCGAACCTGCTCCAAATCCAGTTCCTCCAGAACCACCTGTCCCAGCAGTTCCGGCAGCCACACTAATAGTCCCTGAATTAGTAAGTGTCTTATAAATAAGAATCAAAAGTCCTCCAGCTCCAGCTCCGCCACCTCCACCGCCGCCACCTCCACCATCATTACCGGCTGTGGCATTTAAACCTGTTCCACCATTTCCACCGTTACCACCCTTACAGAAAATCTCTCCAGTAGCACCAATAACAATCTTAGCTGCTGAAATCACCATCACTCCACCTGCAGAACCAGCTCCACCACCACCGCCACCACCTGTACCGCCACCGCCACCGTCTGCCCCACCACCACCACCACCACCTCCACCAGAACCACCTGAATGTTTCATTTGAGTAGGTGCAGTATCCGAATAATCACGATAAGTAATAAACTCGGGAAGATACCGAATTGTTGTTCCTGGTGCTGTTACCGCACCACCAGTTCCTGCTGGACCAACTGGCACACCAGCGTCTCCTCCAATACCACCTGTACCGCCATCTGTTCCAGCTACACCCATACTTGGATTAGCCGTTGCACCACCAGTTCCGCCGCCGCCCTGAACACCTGGAGTTTCACCGGTTCCTCCTGCACCAGAATTATTACCTTGCCTATAAAATCCACCAGAAAGAGTTGCACCAACAGCTCCGCCTGCTGCTTGTCCATTATCAGTGCTATTCGTTCCATTTGAGCCATCATTACCTGACCCATCAAGTTTTCCATTTATTGTCAGGGTTCCTGTAACAAAAATTCCATACTGGTCTAAGATATACGTATCACCAGCTGAAATTGTTAAGTCGCCGTGATAGACACGATCAGTATACGTCTTATCCCCTGCTCCACCACCAGCAGAAGTTTCATCTCCATCTGACCCATCGCCAAAGATGTCTTGGAAAGCAATTACGGAGTTGTTAATTGCCGATTTGCTTGAACCATCAAACTCAAAAAAATTATCTCCTCCGTCTCCAACGTAGAACTTAGCCTTGTCTCCGTCCGAATCATCAATACCAAGGATAAAACCAGTTGCAGCTCCCACGTTAGCAAAGTCACCTGTTGCAATACCTGCTCGAATTTCTGTATCACCTGTACCGGCAGCTACAGCAAGAACAATAGACTTAGATGAGATTGTTCCTGCTGTGAGTTTGCTCACTGTAAGGTCATTGATCTTTGCGTCGGTCACAGCAAGGTTATCTATCTTTGCGGTTTCAACAGCAAGTGCTCCAATTTTACCTGCTGTTACAGCCAGGTTGTCAATTTTAGCGGTTTCTACGGCTAACGCACCAAGTTTTCCCGCAGTGATTGTGAGGTTAGCAATCTCAGCAGCTGTGATAGTCAATCCAGTTATGTTCGCAGCTGTGATAGTTGTAGCGGCAATATTCCCTCCAGTAATTGTAGCGTTGGCTATTTGGGTTCCAGTTATTCCAGCTGTGTTAGAAATTTGAGTGGTCGTGATCGTTGCATTGGTTATATTGCCTGCTGTGATTGTAGTATTTGCAATTTGTGTTCCTGTAATATTAGCTGTATTTGAGATTTGAGTTGTGGTAATTGTGGCATTGGTAATGTTAGCGGCGGTAATGGTTGTGCCAGCAATCTGTGTTCCGGTAATTCCAGCTGTGTTAGAAATTTGAGTGGTAGTTAAAGTATTATTAACAATATTTGCTGCTGTAATTGTAGTCCCAGCGATCTTTGCTCCGGTAATTGTAGCGTTGGCAATAGCGGCAGCCGCAACCGAAAGTGCATCTAAATATTGTCCGTCAACTGCTGATCCTGCTTGAAGACCTGTTAAAACAACACTGGAAGCAGTCAAGACACCTGTGGCTGGATCGAGTTGAAAAGTAATTGTATTGGCAGCGTCATAACCACGTAACGATGTTGTATCTAATTTTATTCCTGCTGTTGCACCAGCAGCAGTTTGGAACGTACCACCAGTGATCGTCCCTGCGGTGATGGCTCCCAAATCGGCTGCAATTGCTGAGAGTTGAGCCACATTTATTTCAGTAGCAGTAATAGTTCCTGCGGCAATGTTCGCAGCAGTAATGGTATTCGCTGCAATCTCGGTTGTAGTGATTGTTGCGGCTGCTATATCACCGGCAGTTATGGTGTTAGCAGCGATTTCAGTGGTTGTTATTGTGCTCGCTGCGATTTCATTTGCTGTAATTGTATCAGCAGCTATATTACCAGCGACAATAGTTGTTGCAGCGATCTCTGTTGTTGTGATTGTCCCAGCAGCGATATCAGCAGCTGTTATCGTATTGGCTGCAATCTCGGTTGTAGTTATGGTACTTGCCGCAATGTTTCCTGCAACGATTGTATTAGCCGCGATTTCATTAGTTGTAACTGCATTAGCAGCGATCTCAGAAGTATCAACAGCATTTGCAGCAATGTTGCCAGCAGTGATTGTATCCGCAGCGATTTCAGTGGTTGTTATCGTTCCTGCAGCAATTTCCGTAGCTGTAATAGTTCCTACTGCAATATCACCAGCTGTAATTGTATTGGCAGCGATTTCAGTGGTCGTAATCGTATTAGCTGCAATATTTGCAGCTACAATAGTATTTGCAGCGATTTCAGTTGTGGTGATTGTTGCGGCAAGAATCTCAGCAGCAGTAATGGTATTAGCTACAATTTCATTAGCTGTTACTGCGTTTGCTGCAAGCGAATCCGTTGTAATAAACGTGTTTTGTCCAAATCCACCAAACACCTGATATTCTGCATCTTTTCCAGTATCAGCATTTTGTTTTGCAACAGCAACCATCAATTTATTAGCCCCCACAGCGGTTGCGGGAGTCGTCGTTGTCTGGAGAACTGTTGTTGAAACATCTGTATCCAAATAGATATACGTGATCGCGGCCATATTCCCTGTATTTCCAGCATCAATCGTATATGTTGTTCCGTCTTTTATAATTGTCCCGGCAGCAGCCCAAGCAACCACTCTGTAATCAGTGGCAGAAAAAACAAGATTATTGATAAATTGACCAACCCCCGGACCGGTTGCAACGCCGGTATCTTGAATAGATGTCCAAGTGTTATCAACAAGTTTGTATGGATGGTTATTATTCCCTGTATCAAACCAAAGATCCCCCTCTTTTGAGCCGTCTTTACGAGCTTCTGGCTGTGATGATTGTCTAAAAACATGCTCGCCTGTTACGTTTGCAGAGTTTTCTGGAGCACCAATACCTACAGAATTTCCCCAAGGTATCTCAGGGACAACAATATCCCCGTACAGTCGAGGAGTGAACGGATCTGAAAAAGACTGTTTTTTTAAAAGTATGATTGGCACTATTTTGTATCTCTAAGATGACCAAGAATTTCTATCCTTCTAATTGTAATACCGTTAGTTGCGCTTCCATTTGCAAAGTCTGCACCAATTGAAATTTCACTACGAAATTTAAAACTTGGACTAAATTCTTTATATGCGGTACTTGCATCGTTTGTGTTTGTTATTGATCCTGTCTGTCCCTCAAACGTCAGAGCCTGAGAAGAAAGCTCCTGATCCCCATATAAAGTAAGATCAACTCGTGCACCTGTGGCCGGAGCGGAATAATGAACCCGAACCTTGTCAATAATCGCTGGACCCGTATTGAAAAATAAAGACTTCCATGAGCTTGTCACGTCAAGTCCTGAAAGATTCGCAAGTTTAAAACTGGTTGACTGATTGGATGCAGCCATGAGAGTCCCGAATGGAGCTGCAATTGCTCCGACGGTTGTAAATCCACCGTCTGCATATTGAGATAAAACAGGAGGTACGTTTATATCTGATGATCCCCAACGGTGTAAAAGACCATCCGAAGACCAAACAAGCATCCCGTCTTTTTCCATGACTTGATAAAAAGAAGGAAGAGAACCGGAGAAGGCAGCAACCTCTACAATTTCATTACCATGTATATATCCAAGTTTATATCCACCTGTGTAACCAATCTCCTGATACCAAACAAACATCCGAGAACCAAATGGATACAGTGCACCAATCTTTCCTTGGAAACGTGGGTTGGGAAAATCATCCCAACTTGAGAACCCAACACCACCCCAAGCATAAATAATTGCTGTTGAGTTATTATTTCCTGAAATGTTTGGACTGTTTACCGCAATCCAAACGCGACTGTTTAGATATCGGACATCAACAACTTCTCCACCTTCCGGGGTATCAAACTCATCTGCCGATAACGTACCCCCTGCGCCTGTGTCGGGATCGTAATAACCACAATATCGACCATTTCCGAAGTACATTACGTTGTCGTTACCAACCACAGATGGATGTGGTGCATCCTCAAGAGCCGCAGCTCCGGTTGGGGTAGTTGAACCCCAATCGTCATCAAACGTCGCTGTGAGGTTAAAACTACCAATATCACCGGCACTACCGGAATGATTGTAGAAATAGTATAAAACACCGTTTATTACAGAAATACTTTCACCGTCCTCTGCTGTCACAACAGCTTTGTCGATTGTGTGTGGAAAGTTCCCTGCATTTGTTACAGCCGAAGAACTTATCTCATGGAGTAAATTCCCTCCAATCGCATAACTCGTACCGGATGAAGGTGGAATAGAAAGAATATGTTTAATAAGCGTTGTCACAGCTCCAGTCTCGGTTCCTGCTGTTAATGTTGAAAGTCCTGGGCCTTGCTTAAAACCGGTCGGATCCACCATGTCAATATTCGTCATCGCACGCGCTTGATTTTTATTCCCAAAAGAACCTAAAGAATTCTCCCAATATGCAGGCGCAAACCCACCAAAAGGAGCTTGAATTGAGATATAAAACTCACCTGAATTTTGTGCCATATTAAATCATTGAACGAGATTTAGCTTTCATTACCGGTTGTTCTGTTGCGTCTCTTGTTGAGTAAAAATTTACAAGTCCTTCAAAAAGTTCAGCCTCTTTAAACCTAAGTCCTTGTGTTCTTTGTGCAGATTTATTTACACTCGACCACTCAGCCGCTGCGCTATAAGCAAGTAGTTTATGAAAAGCGTCTGCAAATACCGGTTCATCTGTTGAACCGGATAAATCAGTGATGAGAGTCTGTCCCCAAACCTTTAATCCGTCCGTTACCGCTGCATCAGGAATTGGATCGATATTAAATTTGTTGTCTCTAATATAAACAAGTGGATTAGATTTTGTTCCCTGAATACTCGCATCATTGGATGTATTAGTAAGAGCATTATCAATTGCTTGCATTGGAATTGTCTTTGCAACAACATAAGAATTCGTTGTCCCCAAATAAGAAATCTCAATACGATCTATTTGAATCATGTCTGTTGGAAATGCGTATTGAGAAGTTGAAGCAACCAAATCGATTGATGAGTTACCGGTTGCATCAAGTACATTCTCTTTCCAATCATAATTAAGCGCAGCTAAAACTTTTGCTTGAAGGCTGCGATATTCAAGATTTAAAAGTGCTTTAATGTTTGCATTAGAAAATGCTGACGTATTGTCGAGCGTGTCTGTCAAGAATCTTGAAAATCCTAATAAATCTGATAGTGTGATTGAATCATCGGCTCCAAGTTGCACATGGTTATTGGTTAAGTTTATGAAATAATCAATTCAGTCCTGCCCCGTAGGGCAGAGTCAATTGACTATTCTGCTGCCTTTTCGTCTGCTTCTGGAGCCTCTTCAGAAGGTTCCTCTGCTGGCTCTTCGGCAGGAGTCTCTTCGACTGGTGCTTCTGGAGCCTCAGCCTCTGGTGCCGCTTCTGGTGCTGCTTCTGGTGTTTCGTTTTCATCAGACATAAACGTATTTTAAATGAATTAGTGGGCTAATCTTCCCATCACTCGATTCATGTCAAACTTTTTTGAAGATTATTATTTGCACAAATCGAAAGTGAGATGACTAGCATCCTTTTTCCCCTGCCTCCTTTAAGTCTGCGGCGCTACCCTCGTCGGCTTAAAAGAAGCGTTGTTATTATTTTTTCCAAATTTTATGTACTACTCCAACTCCAGCGAAAGCCATTCCTAGCTCATTGAGTCCTGGAATATCATAACCCAAGGCAAGCAAACCTCCATCAACAAACAATACAATTCCTCCAAATATTGTCTTTTTACCAGATATAAACTCCCATAGTCTTAATAATGCTTTCATATATTATTTTTTAGGTGATTTAGATTTTTTTAATTTTTACTTTTTCAAGATCATTGTTCGAGATGCCAAAAGCATTACGTTGAATGAATTTCAGAATGTTTTGTGGAGACAAATATTCTCTTTCACCATTAGGATGGAAGTACCAAAGCTCACCATGTCGCTCAGTTTGTATTGCAAAAGGATAATCTCGATCAGCTAACTTTTTACCAAACAAAGGATCTATTTTAACTGGTGATTGCTCAGGAGCCTTGCCCTCGAAATAAGCTGCACCTGTAATATTATTATAAGTTTTAAGACACTTTTTCTTTTTACCATCCCAAGGATCTACAATAATGTAATCATTTCCGAGAAAACTTTTCCTGACTGCAAGAACCCAATGAGCACCATTATCCACTTGAAGAATGACTGCGCTGCTTGGATCTTTAAGAGCATGAGAAATGTTGAAATCATTACGACCATATTCTCTTAGAACAAAACGCATGTTTTCAAACCTTAGTACTGACCAAATTATCAATCCTTCTTTTGTGTAGTTAGCTACATTGCTTGCCAGTTCAAGAGGTGACTTAAAGCAAGTGAAGTAGTCAGAAAGCATTGATATGCATGTTGTAGTACATCCATATCTTCCAACCGTTAACGAACTCTCTCCCAACTTTTTATCTGACCATCTTGAATCGCGTTGTGAAAGATATTTCATAAAAATCTATTAAAGAATAAACTCAAGAACTAAGAACCCTAATGGAAGAACGAATAGAACTAGCAACCCATACATCCATTTATTTGTTGTCTTTTGTTCTGTTTTAAACTTTGTGAGCTTTTCAACATTGCCGTTCTGAATTTCAAGATGTTTATCAATCCTGTCTACAGAGTCAACAATGGAACCCAACTTAGTTTCAGTAAGTTCTTTATGCGAGTTAATCATCTCGGCTAAGACTGCATTACTTGGCTTGACCTCCATATAATTTTTCCTTTTTACTCTTGATTATTACATCGTCTCCTTTTCTATTTTTCAGCTTCCCTTTCTTGAGTTTTTCAAACGGATTTTTTTCACAAACAAATCCATTTGCGGTAAAAGGAAGACGAAAATAAGCATCCGGATCAGCGTTAATCGCATCAAACAACCTATCTTTCCAATTGGGATTTTTGGTTGAGAATCCTTTTATTGTTGGCATATCAAGACAATTCAGGAATTGAATTAGAGGTATAACAAAGGTTCCAATACAAGACCACTGCATCACCAGCATAACTATCTCCATCAAAATCACGAATAAACTGAATAAACAAATCATCTGCCTTTGCTAATGGTTGATTCCCACCTGTATATGGAATCGTTATATCTGTTTCAAAATGTTCTTTGTCTGTCCCTGCTCCTGATTGCGTATAAGTGGCAGTGGCAGTGGCTTCTGTTCCATTGTCTATGGCTTCCTCTGGAGTAACAGAATGATAAGCAATATTAAACTTGACAGTTTCGGTATCAAGCAACGTATCGCCTGATTCAGGATACCAACCTACCTCAAGAGCAATATTGCTTGCACCATCCCAATCGTCAGGAATGTGAAAAGTCATAAATGCTAATTCAATATTCCTATCAAATGCTAAACCTCTAGTATTTCCAACAGTTACAAAAGCAGGTGCCGTTACCCCTTGAGCAGCAGCACTAGCTTCCATACGAATACAACGCTCATAAGAATCAAATAATACATCTGTATCATTTTCTGTTTTGTTTACTGTGGTGCCTGTTCCATGCCCCATATTTTCAATATTATACAGTTGTTAGTACAACACCTTGTGAATTTATCACAAGCCAATGATCGTCATTTACAGCTTGAATTACTATAAAATCATCAACATCATTCATGGTGGCAGTATTATCACCAACGTCTCCCGGTGCTGAGAAACTATCTCCACCCGCACATGTAATTACTAAGTCTTGTGCTCCATCAACATCGAGATAGAATGTAAAGACTTGTCCAAGGACAGTAGAACATTCAGGTAAAGTCATTGCACTGGAACTACCAGCTCCGGTTGTAACACTAACTACTCCGTCATTCTTGTCTAAAGAAACATCTGCGCCTGCTGCTGAAGTTTGTTGATTGAATTGAATTCCACCACCTTTCAAGACAGCACCGCCTCCTGAACCAAGATCAACATCATCGTCGAATCTTGAAGTACCTGCATCTACCCATAAGGAAAGAGTATCTGCGCCTTCGATATATAATCCATAATCAGTTCCACCAGAAGTTTGATCGTCAATTCTGATTCCGTAGTTGGTTGTAATTGTTCCACCGGCTACCGGATTAAGAACCCTTAGTCCGTAATGATCTGTTGCTGTTACACTTGCACCGACTTCATTTTGGATAATAATTCCACCACTTTCTGCAACTGTTCCGCCTCCACCGTCCATATCTGAACTAAATGCAGCTGCATAAGCCTGTAATGAAGCTCCTGGTGTTGCATCACCCATTTCATTTAATGCCAATAAAGCAACATTGATTGTTGTTGCTGTTGAAGCTGTACGATCTGATTCAAACTTAGCAGCATATTCTACATTTGGAGTAAACGGAGTTGCTGCTGTTGAAATGCCGACTGTATTTACATGTGAAATACCACCGCCTGCAATATTCAAAGCGTTAGACGAATGAGTAATTGTAAGATCACCGTTATCAAAGTTAATCACCGCTCCGCTAGCAAGAAATAAGTCAGACCACATCAATGCTGTTGTTCCAAGTGCTACTCCATCGTTTGCTGAAGGTGCAAGATTCCCGCCTCCAATATTCAAAAGAATGTCACCATTGTTAGTTATGATATTTGCATCAGTACCGTTATGACCAAAGCTAATATAATCAGCATTAGACGTGTCAAGTATTGCTATAGTTGGTGTAGTTATTCCGTTAAATAAACCTAAATCCGTATTAATGACCGTAGGCGCATCTTGATCTCCTATTACCAATACAGGCACATGAACTGCGCCACCATCTGTATCATGATCTGGAAGAGCTAACACCAACGCGTTAGCGTTCGTATCTGCTGTCTCATAAAGAAATGAAGCCGCAGGGGGTGTGCCACCACCAAAACTTATTCCAACATCACTTAAAACCCTAAAATATCCGTCATCAGGAGTCACGATAATATTACCACCTTTATTATCAATGTAAGCATTAGTCCCATCATGATAAAATCTAATATAATCATCATTAGACTCATCAAGAATGGCTAAAGTCGGATCAGTAATTCCATGAAATAAACCCAAGTCTGCATTAACTACGCTTGGAGAACCCTTATCCCCAATAACACAAACAGACACATTAGTAGCTCCACCATCTGGTAAGGCTAAAACTAAAGCATTAGCATTAGCATCAACAGTTTCAAATAACAATTCAGCGTCTTCACTGCTTCCTATGGCCAAAGGTATATTATCTAAGATATTAACAACATCAGTAGAGATCCATAGGGGGGTAGTGTTCCCTATAGTGAACCTAATAAAATTACTAGAAGTGCCAGGAATTTTAATGTCCCCATAAGTCCCGTCATGTGACATACTAATATATTTTGTTGCATCATCACTAAGTACCGCCATGGTAGGATCAGTAATTCCATTAAATAAACCTAAGTCTTTGTTTAATGCAGTATCATCCCCGAAAATTGCAACTGGGACATCAACAGCCCCACCAACAGGAAGAACAAATAAGAAAGCATTAGCGTTAGCATCCGCTGTTTCCCAAAGTAATCGTACGTCAGGTGTTGCAGCTACATTTCCAAATCCAATAAAATCATCATCACCAAGGTGTAAATTATTTACTCCAACTGCATTAAAGTTAAAATCGCCTTGAACTTCAAGATCTCCTGTTATTGTCACATCTACGAAGGTAGGAGAGAAACCTTCCATGGGTGCGTCAAAGGCCATAGATTTAGTCGTTAGCTCCAATTAAATAAGCTGTAAAAGCTCCATCTGTATAAGAAGAGATTTCTAATGAAAACCAAGTTAAATGGTCATTATTTACTCGATATTGTCGTGTATTATTTGCAACTGAATCGTTGTTCAAAGTAACTCCAGTATCTCCGTCAATTCCTCCTGCTGGAGTATTTTTATCGTATACATGAAGATAATCCCAAAGATTATCAATTGCTTGTGCCGCAGAAAAATCAGGAGCATCATCCATTACTGAACCTTGAAATTGGAATGTTAAAGATGAGTTTAATGTTGCGCTAACAACAAGTGTCCAATGTCTAAATTCATCCATCTTGATAGCTTCAGAAACACCTGTGGCTGTAGCTGCATCAAATAAATTAAATTCTTTAAATTTTTGTCTAGGCATATTGATTAAGTTAATCTCCCCAGGCCCCGACCGAAGTCGGCCCCCAACCTGGGAAGAAACTCAATGGGGATTGAATTATCTAACTTCTCATCTAAATGGCTACGACTGTTGCTCCTGTATCAATTGGCCTCCACCAAAGATCAGTAGCTAACAATGCGCCTCCAGTACCAACATCTGCTGCTGAAAGAATATCAATCGTTCCTTCTGCTGCAATATAAGTTGATAGTGCACCTGCTGCACCACCACCACTACCACCATCAAGAGCTGTTACTCCATCAAGAGGACAAGAGTAAATGGTTCCATTTTCATCTGCATTGATATCTAAGACAGCACATAATGGCGCATCTGTACCAACCGTTGGATTAGTAACAAACGAAGTGTTAGAAGCTCCACCATCAACTGCTGCAACACTAACTTCTGAAACCAATCTTAGAATTTCAACTCTACCACCTGCAACTGTAAACAAGGCAGTTTGAGTTCCATCCAATACATCAGCTGCTGCACTGGAAACTTTCTGACCCATTTGCATGTCTAGCAAAGAGAATGAATCAGGAAGTTGACCGCCAAGAGCTGTTCCACCGGAAGCTAAGAACCGTCCGATTGAACCTGCAATCGGAGCTACGTCCAAAGTTGCTGCATCAAGTTTATCAAGATCTGCTTGAGCTGCGATACCGGCTGTTACGTTTTGTTTAGCGTAAGCCATTAACGATTCAGTAGTAGATACTGCTCCAGCCGCAGCTGCATCTTCTTTGTTTCCAGTAACATCACTCATTACAGCATTGGTTACTGCATCAGCTACTCCTACATCGTGATATCCATCAATTGTAACGATTCCTGCTGCAATGACAGAAAGATCCCCCGCTGCAATTGCATTACCAGAACCTCCGCTGAATTCGGCTCCAGCAGATCCATCATTTCCTACAACAAACCAAGTTGAACCGGTTACTGTATCAAGCACGTTTTGTGAAAGGTCAGTTACACCATTTGTATAAAACGAACCGGTCACAAGAACATTTGTTGAAGCAACGTCAACCATTTCCACCCAAGCATTTGTATTGACACCATAAGCATCAATATCAATTCGGACATTGGCACAGTTATCAAGTCGAACTGCCGCCACAACCGCATTACCGGCTGTAAATCCGAGGTACTTTAATTTCAACTTACAATTATTAGCTGTATCAAGTCGGACAGCGGTTGCAGCCTCAACGGTTGCAGATGTGTCCTGAAACTCAATATCAATGTCACAGTTATCTCCTGTGACAACAAGAGCATTTGTGAGAGCGTCATCGTTACAGATAAGTACGAAGTTTTTGAATGCAACATCATCTGAAGCCATTGTCATAGTTCCAGAGTTATCTGTTGATGCAAAAGTAATGGCTGGTCGTGTATCACCGACACCAAGTCCGATCACTGAGATTCCAGCCGTACCAAGAGCAAGACCGGCGGCTCCGGTAATACTCAAAGTATAACCTTCTGATACATAGATCACATCTCCAACATTAGCTGTGCAAGCGGAAACCGCTGACGCTAGTGTTGTGTGAACTGAACTCTGACCATTGTCGTACATCTCATAATGCTCCTCATAAAACACATCAAAATCTGCTGCATCGTCTGGTTTGACCCAATAGACATGCCCACCATGTGTTTCTCCAGATTTTGATAGATGCTTTGTGAATGGTGCATCTAAGACCTTCTGTTTTTTACTCATAGAGGAGTTTTAAACTGTGAATTAGGCTGCTGTGTAGGCATTAGAACGGATCTTTACGGCTACCATTCTTCGTGCGCCTTCTGCAAAGGTTTTCTTACCGTAAACATTCCAAGAAACAATGTCGTCACCAATATATCCGTCACGAGATTTAATCTTCATATTTGGCTTAACTTGAATCACAAGATCCACACATCCTTTGACTCCAAAGAAGTTGTGTTGGATTTGTGCTGTTGCTGTCCATTGGTCCGTTGTGTCAGTAAGAGTATCTCCAACAACGATAAATCCTCGTCCTTTTGAGGTTACTGCTGTTGAAGTTGCGGAAGCAGTTGCAGCAAAATCTTTAAGAAGAGCCTGATTAGCTGCTGTAAGAGCTACTGAAAGAGCATCGGTAGTAGCAGGATCATTGATTGCCGCTGTGAAGTTTGTATTTGAAGCTGCTGCGTTATCACCAATAAGCACGTTTCCTGCTGTTGTACCAATATTTGTCACAAAAGTGAAAGTAACTGTTGTTCGAGTTCCTTCACTATCCGGAATATTCAATGTGACTGTATCTCCATTGGTTGGTTGTGTTGCAAGGGCAAGAGTACCTGTCCAGTAAAGACCATTACTCTTGTAAATTCGATAATTATCATACATTCCAATAAAACCTCGTTCACCTACTTTATCACCCCAAGCCGTCTCACGTTCAAGGATATTCTCTTTAAGAACACGAATTACTTGTGGTGAAAGAATTGCAAAACGTCCTTCTTGTGGAGCATTTCGACGATCTAGTTTCTCTGTTGCTGCAAGGAATACATCTGACACATTTCCTGATGTCAAAACAATTCCTTGATCTGCTGTACCACCTAAGTCAGCAGCATCAACTGTATTGTCTGCATTTGCTACTTCTCCAAGAATATCTCCATCAATACCATTTGAAAGAGCTACCGCAGCCTCATCAGCATACAAGTTACGAACAGCATAGTTGTGTTGAATTACATCAAGATCCTTAACGTAAAAAGCTACTTCTTTCTCTTGGTCAATCGTCAAGCTCTCATCTGTATCTGTGATGTCCTGTCGGGAGTAACTTCCTTCTGATCCCAAATCATTTACCGTAAGATTTGAACGGTATGGGCGATGAACAGTATCGCCGTTTTTTAGCATCGCTGTTTCCTCAAAAGATGCAATATCTCGAAACACGTCCTCTCGGTAGTGCTTGAGTTGCATTCGCTTTGACCAATATTCAGGAAACGATGCGCTTACATCATTAGCCATACTTTTATGGTTAGGTTAATTATTACTTCACACTTCCACCAATTTTGTCGGCAAATTGCTTTGCAAGTTCTTCTGCCTTTTCTCCATGATCTTTTAATGAGTATGTCCTTATATATTCATCATTCTTGTCATGGACAGGCCACGCACCATTTTCAAGTATCTCTGGCTCCTTCTCTTCTAGAGCTTCTGGAGTCTCGGTGGTTTCTTCAACTGCAGGTTCTTCTAATTTTTCTTCTTTTTTCTCGACTTTTGTAGCCGGTGTTTTTTTCTTTGGCATAAACTAAGAGTTTCTTGTGATTTTAAATTTTGACCGCTTTCCAGCTTTATTTGAGAGATCTTTAAACGTATCCATATCCATATCCTTGACCTTTTTAGGATCATCTAGATCCTTCACAGATCCAGAACTTGGATTACCAGACCTATTTGATGAGTCTGGTCGAGCACGTTCAGCAGTCCTTTTCTCTTCGTTATCTTTTAAATAAGCCTGAAAATAAGAGTCTTCCACCATTTCCGACAGAGATTTCCCCTCAGCCTTTGCCAGCGTTTTGGCTCGGTTGATCTCTTCATCGGTCATATTAGGATATTTTTGACGAGTAATTGTCTCTGACACGATTTCCTGCTTAAATGCGTCACGATCAAATTCATCGTCCTTTACTTTTTTCTTTTTCTTTGGTTCAGGCTTTTTTGCTTCTACCTTTTCCTTTAAACGTGGATCTTCGGAGAGTTTGTTATGTTTCTCTCTCCAATGCTTTTTCTGACCATGCGCTGTTCTAACTTGATTGCGCAGATCGTTAATATCTTCATTGGTATCCAGGTTAGTTAGATCAAGGTCTTTGTTCATTTGTTCCTCAGTGTTGTCTGGGTCAGCGTTTGCCTGCTGAGGGGCGTTGTCTTGTTCGGACATAATTTTATTGGGGTTTTTTCCCCTTAGTCCTTTTTACGAGTGTGGTCTCAATTATTTATATGATCTGTTTAAAGGATCGACTGTCTTTTCTTGTGAGTTGTAAGACTTAAATTCCGCATCAATAGCCTCAAGTCTTTTCTTGGTTTCTTTTCTAACCATGAGTTCAAACCTTAAATCCTCCCTTTCAAGATCAATGTCATCAACAGAAGAAAGATTGCTTATATGTTTATCAATTACTTCTTGGACAAAAGCCCATCCTTTACCTGAAACCAGAGCATGGAGAACATTTGTTTTCGTGTCTTTTTTCATATTTATGCCGGTAAAGCTTGTTGAGGTTGCTGAGGTGGTAATAAAGCACCGGTTTTAGGCTTAACATCTATTGTTGCAAGCCCAACCATGTCGAGAATCTTTTCAAAAGCCGGCATATCAAGAATTGCTGGGTTTTGGACCACTGCTTGCATAACCGTTGTAAGTGTTTGAAGCATTGCAGGACTCTCGCTTTCATCTGTTACAAAGCAAGTAACTCTTTTTTCAAAGTCCAAATAGTCCTTTGGAAAGTCCAGAAACAATGAGTCTTGTTTTTCAGCCTGTTCTCTAACAAGAGTTTTCACCATCTCAATCTGCTGTGTCGTTGGTTTAAGCCCACTCATTAGGAAATCTTTTGTCGTCTCCCAAACCTTTGCGTTAATAAAATGCTCACGAAGATAATCCAGCTCGTCCTCATCAACAATCTCAAGGATACCTTCCTTTTTCATTTCCTTTTCAAGCTCTGGTAAGACCCAATCGTTAAACACTTCCTCGAGAAAGATTCCATAGTCTTCTCTGATAAAGTCAAAGAGCTTAGCCGCATTTTGATCTAGTAAAGCCCCGAGAGAAAACGGAGTACCAGACGGAAGAGTCTCACCGGTTGTAACCTCAAAAGCATTGGTAAGGTTTCTAAGAACATTTGAAACTTCGCTTGATAATAGCTGAGAACTTGAATTGTCTTTTACTTGTGTATCAACCCTTTCAAGCATTGTTTTTGGAACCTCAGACGCTCCAAACTTCATAATAGACCCATTTTCAACGTCTGAAAGGATGTTTTGAAGGACTGTTTTGTCTCTTGTTTGAAATACAATCAGTTGAGATAAGCGCATTGCCATGAGCATCCAGTTGCCTTGAGTATTTTTAACCTCTTGCATTGGGAAACATTCCTCGTAAATTCCTCTTCCCAGCCATCTACCGTCAACCTTTCGATAGTGAAGTTCTTTAAACGGCATCTCTTTTAGCTCTGTCTTAAACAGAATCAGACCCTCATCGTTACTTTTTACTGATGAATCTTTACCTTGTTTAGAACTTTGGGGCATTACTACAAGAAAATTTGCAAGAACAAGATCCTCGTCATCTTCTTCTTCTGTTAAAAGTTTTTTCTCAACATATCCATAAAATTCATGGACTGCGATATATTGAGACTTTTTAAACTGTTGTGTAGTGGTGTTTTCATCTCCGACATAGTTTTCCTGTCGGAACGTAATAAAGTTTTTAATAGCAATTTCGATCTGGTCAGCATCCCAACCTCTTTCTTTTTGCTTTCTTAACTCGATTGGAGTGTAATAATGCCTTTCCGAAGTCCAGCCATCATTCAAAGTTTTGGCTGTTGGATCACATGCTAAATTTCGTAAATCAACAAAATCAAAAACTCTGGAACCTTCAACCTTCTTAACTACGATTGAACCGATCCCAGAGACTTTTTCCGGTATTAGGTTTAGCTTCTTAGCAATTCCGTTCTCCCTCATCCAGTCTTTAGCTTTTCGCCGGTAGAGCCACGACCGGAAATAATTACTCTTTCCGTTTATTGCCTTGAATTGAATATCCTTTGTGTCTATGTCTATGTTTTTGGCTGCGTTTCTTACTGCTGGAGTAGACACATCAAAGAATACCTTTTGGCCTATTGAGTCTTCGTTACCGTCAACAAATTGCGCATTGGCATATAAATGAATACGCTTAATTGTTTCTGACTGGTTAAAATCATAACCATCAACAACGCGCACAGGCTTTTGTTGATAGTCCTTCTCGCATCTTCTTATGATTTCAAATATTTTACTTTGCATATTTATCGAAGAATTTGAGGTTTATTCTTATTTTTATGTATTGCTATTAAATTTCTTTCTTCTGCTTCATTATCTTTTTTTGTTACTTGAGCATAATCTTTCATTTGCCATGCGATTGCGCAAGCTGTTAAAAGATCGAAATGTCTAGTTGTTAAACGCGCGTCTTCCACTTTGTCCATTAAATCATGTCTGGAATAACTCTTTGCTTCTATTATAAGATCGGAATCGTTCAAAAGTAAATGCCCGTCTTCAACAGCTTTTGAAAGTGCAAAGAGCATTTTGGGCTTAGTAAGTAAGTTTGTATGCCAACCATACTCAGTCGGAGCCTTTGGTCCGAGCTTAGTATCCTTGCCTTTTGTTGTATGTAAATTTAGACCGAGTTGCCTCGCTCTTAATATTGTAGCATGTCCGTGATTATTTTTCTCTATTCCAACATAGTTTTTACCATACATATTGCTCTCTCGCTCAATCTCATCTCCAAAAATATCCGGTCTGATCTCATTGCTTTTAAATGTCGCAACCACGTTGGCAGGCACAGTAGAGAAGTCAATGAATACAGAGGTCGAGCTGTCGAGACCAACACCTCCGGCAACGTCGTGACCTGAACCGTATCTATGAGAAGGGTTGAATTTCTTAAAGATTTTAAAGTCTGCAACAACTTTTTGTGGTTCAAGTACGAGCATATTATCCAGAGTCTCTCGGTCAAACAGCGCATCTTTTGATGCAGAAGGCTGACACATTCTCTCACCTTCAAAGTCCTCATCATCCTCCCGCATTTGTTCAATATCAGCGTGAGAGTAGCGACTTGCCCAAGTAATAATCCCTTTGTGGATAATCGGTATGATTAAAACCTTTTTCCTTTCAGACTGTTTTAGAACAAGTTTATGTACATTTCCAGCCTCAGAAATGTAGTTGCAGGTGTAAATACATACTCCATCCAGTGAAAGACCTGTCCTGGCCTCTTCCATGTTGTCCCAGATAGTCTTAGTAATTCGTCCGGATCGCAATGTTTTTCTATTCTCAAAATCCTCAAACCAAATGAAATCAGGTCTTGCATCTTCTTGAATTGACCCACGTTGATCTGTTCCTACTGTGTCAGCTAACACCCGAACACCTGTTGAGGTTGTGAAAGATGACATTGTTTCTTCCCTTTTCTTTGTGGTTTTAGCAAAGATATCCGGGTACATCTCTTTAATCTTTGGAGAAATGAGCATGTTATAAATGTCTGTTACGATCTGAGACGAGTTCCCTTTATCGTAAGCAAGGATTTTCAAGTATCTCATCATGTTGTCTTCGTCGTTGGTAATGCAAAAAGCAAGGAACAATTTAGTCCTTGCTGTTTTTGCTGCACCACGAAAAGCAATATCAGTAAAAGAATCAATTTCGCTTCTATATGCTTTCAAGTTAAGCTCGTCCATTTCCTTGTGAAAGTCTGCGTCTGGGCTTGTGAAGTATTTGTGGAAGAAATAACGCGCCCAGAGATTAAACTTCAAAAGCACTTTTCCATTTGAATCCTTGTCATTAAAAAGAAACAATGCTTTTTTCTCAGCAAGAGAACCATCAGCTAGTAGTTGTTGGATTGAGGTGTTCATCAATCACTTGATTTACTTTCTCTTTCGTTTCTTTGTCCGGTACTATTGCCTCATCGTCTGAGGTGACATCTGATCTTTCTTTCATTCCGTGATTTGAGGATAAAACCAACTTTGCAATTGTGGAATTGTAATCTCCAGAAAGCCCATTATTAAGTAATCTTTTCTTCTGTTCTTTAAGAATTTTCTCCAAAGAGTCTGAAAAGTCTGGATGTTTATCCCTCCAATTAAATACTGTGCTCCTTGCTACATTGATAAAAGTTGAAAAGTCATCAATAGTTGGAAGTTTCACTTCAAGTTTTCTTTCAAATTTTTGATAACCTTTTTCACTTTCTAGCGACGTAAAATCATACCACTCATCTTTATTCTTTTTCAGATATTTATCAACTAAATCGCAAAACTCAGGCTTATATTTTGTTGGTCTCCAAGGTTTCTTTTTAGCCATAAGTTCATTTTTTAGTGTTTTGTCACTTCTAGTATATCACTCTTTGTCTTTCTTTTTGTCATTGTCTTTTGTTGCTCCTTCTAAATCTGCTTCAAATTGTTGAATTTCAGCGAAGTCACCATCGGCTGGGAACGGTTCTTTAGGATCAAATTTTTCACCTTTGTTCTTCTTTTCAAACATTTCGTAGATGTTCTTAATGATGTTCTCAACAGCTAATTGCAAAGCTAGATATTCTTTTTGTTCAAACGCTAAATCCAAGTTTGTCTCTGCAATTTCTTTTTGTTGCTTCTTCTGTTCATTCCAAGCAACCTGTAATTCTGACGGTGTAACTTCTTTGAGGTTTGCTTCCGGGTGCATACGCTGGTAATCAGCAAGTTTTGATTGGTAGTCCTGTGTAATAGCTTCGGATGTTTCAAAAAGATGTTGAAATGACTTATTCATTTTCCGTTTGGCAATATATGCTTCTTTTGTTTTTTCTAAAGGCATGGAGCCTCCAATGCACCTTGCAAACCATCTTGTTGTTGCTGCGGCGGAAGCGAACTGAGTAGAAAATCTGTACATACTTATTTCACTTTAGTTAGTAAATTTTTAACATGCTTTTTTTCAAGTGCTGTTCCAAATGTATCCACAAGATACTGTGTATTTGCAGCCATCTCTTCTAATGTTTTTTCTCTTTTTTCGGTAAGCTCTTCACAAAGTTGGAGATCAATTTGTTTCTCTTTGGTTGGGGATAAAGCATTAAGTGTTTTGTTGCCTGAAAGAGTCATGGTGTTCACAATCTGACAGCCTTGGCCAATCTCAACCGTAGCCCTTTCTTTTTCATCTATTAAAACGGCGATCTGAACTTGAGGATCTAGTTGCGCTTTATAGGCAATGAGATGAATGTTCTTTTTTGTTTTCATAAATCCTAATTCCTTGAGCTTTCTGCTATAACACTAATAACGTGTGATCTTACAAACTCTTTGCTGTCTCCATGTCCAATTTCAATCAAGTGGCTAATACTATCCAACATCCTTGCAAACGCAGGGAAGTCGGGGTCGTTCCAATCTACTCTATCAAGTAAATCACTTGGTCGAAAGTCTACTTTCATAATCTCGATCTATAAAATGGAATATGAGTTAAGCCGCCTATTGGGAGATCATAACATTCAATACCCATTTTTTTAACTGTATCGATGTTATCTCCTTGGATAAGTTGTTTTGCGAACGCCGGAAGGTTGTGATTTACATTCTGTTTACGTTCGTAATCACGCCTTCTTTTCTTCTTTTTTTGAATCCGTTTCAGCGTAGTTCGTTTCAACATAGTTTTCTTCTTTAAAAATTTCATCAATAGTGTTTTCTTTTAGAGCTTTTGTGATTGCTGCAAACCGTTTTTCGTAACCGTAAAGGCGACCAGTGAGCTGATTGATTTCGTTTGCATGAACTGTGAGAGCGTTTTCAAGTTGTTCTTTTTGAACCTCGTCCTTACAACCCTTTTTCTTTTCCAAAGTTTCGGCAAGTAGAAATTCTGTTACATCAATTTTAAGTTTGGTTTCAGTGATGTCCAATATGGTTTGTCTGAGATGGCTTTTTAGGTACTTAACCCCAAAATCTCTGTCTTTGAGAGATTCATCATTATCAAAAAGTTGCGACACTTGGTTTAAAACTTCTTTGGCAACGCTGTGTGAAAGCTGCCCTAAAGCTTGTGGATCCATAATAAATTTTCTTAATTGTTATGCTTGTATTGTATCATACTTTCAACCCATACACTAACCCTTAAGGGTTAGTGTATAGACTTAAATTACACCTTCTGAAAAACTGTGGTATAATGATTTTGCTTGAAAAACGTGGTAGAAAACTCTCACGTCTCTAGGCGGGGTTCGCCCCAAGGTTTCACGTTAAGCCTTAGCACCTAGGGACATGAGAGTTTTTTATATGGCTTCACCTCAATTAGAAAATGGATATACAAAAATAGCCAATGAGATTTTGGAAGCATTAAGTCGTGTTCCATCTTTAGGAAGCGAAGCCTTTCAGATTCTTATGCTTATAATAAGATATTGTTATGGTTTTCAAAGAAAAAAAGCTGAATTAAGTATAAGTTTTATCGCTAAAGGAACAGGAATGAGAAAAAGAAATGTTAGTCGGGCTATCGAACGGCTAGTGTCCAAACGGATGATAGTACGTGAAAAAAGTATGATAACCTTCAACAAAAATCACGATGAGTGGGTAGTGTCCAAACGGACAGGGGGTGTCCAAACGGACAGGGGGGGGGTGTCCAAACGGATGAAGAAGGTAGTGTCCAATCGGACAGACAAGAAAGATAACTATAAAGAAAACTATAATAAAGAAAACAAGCAGCGTCCTCAAACGGACGCGGATGAGATAAATCTTATAATGGAAAAATTCCAAATTCATCTTAACCAGAACATCAATTATGGAAATAAAACTCAACGTCAAGCAATTAAATTTCTTTTGAAAAAACATGGGATAGATAAACTTAAACGCTTAATCTTATTTTGTGCCAAAATTCAAAATGAACAGTTTGCACCAATAGTAACAACTCCTTGGCAATTAAAAGAAAAAGAAGCCCAGATTGCTGCTTATTGGACTCGTAAAAATAATTCAAAAGATTCATTAACCGTAGTTTAATATGTATTACGTTAAATTGATGTCAGGAGAAAAATTCCAAATAACAGATTCAGAGTTTGAAAATATGGCAAAAGCAAAAGGAAGTGTTTTTATTCCATCTCAACAAAGTTGGATAAATATGGCTTCAATTTCTACGATGTATCCTGTTCAAATTGCAGATTTGATTGAAGATAGAAAAAAACAAACAACAGGGGTTCTTAAGAATGGTGAACATGTACGTCGACATTTTGGAGAATGGGTTTTAGTTGGATCAGGAGGAGATGAGCCTGTATATCCGAATCGTGATTATTATAAAGAAATTCGAGAAAATTGTGTTGCTTCAGAAGAAGAATACAAACAAATTTGTGCTACAAATCAAGATTATTTTGAATTTATGTATGAAAAATCAAAACTAAAAAGATTGGGTAATTCTTCAATAGAAAAAATTGGTGATTTGTTACAAACAAAACAAATTGAAGAACCGGACTGGTGCGAGAGACATAAATGTTTTTTAATCGATTGTTCTTGTCACGATCAACAAATTGAAGACTCAAAAGAATTAAATATTGAATAAATATACCAATGAGACCATGTGATCGGTGCTTAGAAAGCATATGGAAGTACGAAAAAATGGAAGGTTGTTACATAAAAGCTACCTGCCAGATGTGTGGGTTTGAGGTTGAATGGGAGAGTGAAAAGCTATTGAGAAAGAAAAAAAGAGTTGAAGAAGACCCGAATTACTCAGGCGGTTCAGTTGAATATACGATTAGGAAAGGCCGTCTTTACAAGGATTCTGTTGAATATGATCTGTACAGGAACAAAAAAGGCTACGTGTGGATGAGACCGGTCAAAGATTATAAAGGCTGGGGGAGAATTAGTTTAGAAGGTTGTAAATGTTTTTTGAAATCATATTGTGAACATATGGTATAATATAACCATATGAACAAGATATGGAAAAAGAGGATGCCTAAACTAAAAAATAAGTACGAACTAATGATCGGTGATGTCTTTGGTAAATGGACAATCACCGGAGCTTTCCGAGACGATCTGAGAAAACAACATCGGTGGAGATTTACAGTTAAATGCGAATGTGGCTCTAAACAAGAAATGGCTGTGCATACACTTTTGAAAAAACGAACCACACAGTGCCAGCAATGTTCGTTTAAATCACGAACCAAACGTACTTGACAAGAAGAAATTGAAATGCTATAATACAAACATAATCCATAACCAATACCAATATGAAAAACAAACAAGCCATTAGTAATACCGTTTCGCGGAAACATCTGCGAAATAGGTTGTCTGATGGTTTTTTAGTTTGCCGGACTTGCAGGAAAGCAATTCTCGGCCAGAAGTTTATAAGAAACGGCTTATCATTTCACAAGCATTGTTACTTTGGAAAATATGCGTGAATCAACAAAAACTAAACTACAAGTCACCTTCGCAGTCCTCGCTATAATTATTTCAGGTTTACAACCAGTTTTATGACAACAGAAATTACCAAACAACCATACTCAAGCGCACAAGTCGCCTTAATTCAAAGAACAGTTGCTTGCGGTTCAACCAAAGACGAGCTGGCACTATTCTTAAACGTATCAAAACGTTGCGGCTTGGATCCGTTCTCAAGACAAATCTATTTCATTAAAAGAAAAGTTTGGAACGCAGAGAAAAAAATATCTGAAAGCATCGGAACAATCCAGACTGGAATTGATGGGTACAGAGCCATCGCAGAAAAGAGCGGAAACTACGCAGGAAGCGACGACGCGATTTATGACTCAGAAGAATTGGATCAGCCGAAAAAAGCAACCGTAACGGTTTGGAAAGTCGTAAATGGCGAGAAGTGTTCTTTTACCGCATCAGCTCGCTGGAATGAATACGCTGCAATTCATCCCAAAACTAAAAAGATTATGGGACAGTGGAATAAAATGCCGTACCTTATGCTTTCTAAATGTGCTGAATCTCTTGCACTTCGCAAAGCCTTCCCAAATGATTTATCCGGTCTGTACACAGAAGACGAAATGAGCAGAGCAAGTGCAGAGTCTGAGGCTATTGATATAACGGTAAAAGAGAAAAAAGAAACAAAGAAAGAAGAAGAGATGAGCAAGCTGCTTGAAGAAGCAACGCCGTCAGAAAAAGAGATCAATACCATGACAATAGAAGAAAACGAAATCAACATGGATCCAATAGAGGCTGAGTTTAAAAAACAAGAAGAAGAAGCTAAATAATATGAAATCAAAATTGTACAAAGGAAAAGTCTCATTGAGATTAGACGGCCGGCACTGCTATTGGGCAAGCGAAAAGGGAGAAGAAGAAACAAAAGTAATTGGCACAACATCTATCAGCGGGATTTTAGACAAACCTGCACTCAAATTTTGGGCTGTGGGGCTTGCTTGCGATCATCTTAATGGTTTACTCGATAATCACGAGGAAATTGATTACGAGGCAATTTCAGAGGCTAAGGCGCTACACACAAAACGACTAAAGGAAGCCGCTGACAAGGGAACTTTAGTGCATGAGTTTGCAGAAGCAGTGATCCGAGCACAAATCGAAGGAACACCAATGCCGGATAGTCCAAACAAAGAAGATGACGAAAACGTATTTAACGGTGCTCTTGCATTTCTAAAATGGACTTCTAAGCACGGTGTAAAGTTCGTTTCGACCGAGAGGCTAGTTTACTCACGAACGCACGGCTACGGCGGCCTCATGGACGCTGAGGCGATTGTAGACGGTAAGCTAAGAGTGATTGACTTCAAAACATCCAAGAAAAAGAAACCCAAGACGAAAAAAATAAAAGGCGAGTATGTTCCGATCCCATGTGCTCTCTGTTCCAAAAATGATTGTGGTGGAGTTTATGACGAGTTTCGTTTTCAAACAGCAGCATATCGCGCAGCAGCGGAAGAGGAGGGATCAAAATATGACGCAGACAGAATGATTGTGAGTTTTGATAAAGACTCCGCCGGATTTACAGTTCACGAACTCGATAATTACGATGCAGACTTAAATGCTTTTCTTGGTTTGTTGGAAGCTAAAAAAAGACTAATAGAATTGAAATAATAAAGAAAAATAATATGCCAGAAAAAAAAGAAAACCAAACTAGAACCCTTAAATTAAATAGAGTAAACTCAGGTTTAATTGAATTAAAGGAGGTTAATTTATTAAAAGGTTTTCCCTTTCATCGTGTGTGTAAATTTTGTGGAATTGATGAAGGGAAAGCAATAGAATCTTACGATTATTTCAAGAGTAGTCCAATTTTTAAAATAGTCAAACATTTTGGTAAAACTTTTAGAATCGAAGATCCTGAAGCAGAAAGACTAAAAATTCATTCATATATCTGTTTCAATTGTATTAAACAGCTTGCCAAACTTATAAAATAAATATGGGGAAAATTATCACAACAGATATTTACACAGCCGCCTTTCTGATCATGAACGGTGCAATACTGAAATTAAAATGGTTCGGTAATAAATGCGAGTTTACTTTGGATCATTCAGAACTCGACAAGCTCATTTCCATCTATGAAAAACCGGGAAATAATGTAAACGCAAAACTGTTTATTAGCCACTACAAAGAAGTTGCCAGACGGGTAAAAAATACTAAATAACGTAAAAAACAATATGTCAAACAAACTAATAGCCAACTTACTCATAGCTTCATTCACACTCGCTGTATTCGCTATTATAATTGAAGAAGGAACACTCGAACTGATCGCCGGTCTTGGTATGTGGGTCTTTGGAATCTGGAGCATCGTTAGATTGTACAAGTTGCCAGATATTAAGAAATGATATGCACATCAAACCACTCACAATTTTCGTTGTCCTGATCTGCTTTATTGTTACTGCATCAGTTCCTTTTATCGTCTACAGAAACACAGAGAAAATATGTGAAGCTGCTATAGTTAATATATTGAGTAAGTGATATGAAAGATAAAAAAGAAATGTCAGCAGCCACATGGACAATGACAACCAATGCTTTATATTTTGTTGAATGTCCACATTGTAAAAACACAATGTTAATGTCCAAAGAACCTTTAATTAAACGCCTTGTAAAATGGGCTAAGCAATTACCGGAAGTCTTTTAAAAAATATGCCTAAATACAACCAAAAATTACCCAAAGAAGTCGAACAACGACTTGATAATTACATCGAACGAATTAAGAAAATTAAATGGTTCCAACCTTCTGTTGATTTAAAAAAGAAAAATGTTGAAAAACAACTAGATATTATTTTTGAAACCTTTGGAATTAAGGCTTCAATTGAATACAGACAATTAAAAACCGAAAAAGATTGGGACGCAGCAAGGGACGCAGCAAGGGATGCAGCATGGGAC
>Ga0098064_100035_pt1 | contig 26758 bp, 19 predicted proteins | sample 24BtaG_FD_77061 | JGI IMG/M metagenome (GOLD analysis project Ga0098064, IMG submission 77061) | Marine viral communities from Cariaco Basin, Caribbean Sea - 24B_WHOI_OMZ_CsCl | ecosystem: Environmental > Aquatic > Marine > Oceanic | place: Caribbean Sea: Cariaco Basin | collected 2014-11-08
AGCAGGCAGCCTCCGGCCTGGATTACCTGTTCGACTTGGGTTCCGGAACCAACGTGCAGATGGCGATCATTGTGGGCGTTACCGCAGTGGCCCTGGTCTCGGTTCTGCGCGGCCTGGACGGCGGTGTGAAGGTGCTGAGTAACATCAACATGATAACGGCTGGCGTACTGCTGTTCTTCATCCTGTTCGCCGGCCCCACCATGACTATCCTGGAAACGATCTGGGTAACGTCCTCCAGCTATGTGGCCAATGTGGTGCCCCTGAGCAACCCGTTCGGCCGTGAAGATTCCGCCTGGATGCAGGGCTGGACTGTGTTCTACTGGGCCTGGTGGATTTCCTGGTCACCGTTCGTAGGTATGTTTATTGCCCGTGTATCCAAGGGCCGTACCGTGCGTGAGTTTGTGACTGCTGTGCTGATTATCCCCACCGTGATCACTACCGTGTGGATGAGCGGCTTTGGCGGCACCGCGCTGGAGCAGATCCAGCAAGGCGTTGGCGTGCTGGCAGAGAATGGGCTGACTGAAGTGTCCCTGGCCACCTTCCAGATGTTTGAAGGCCTGCCGCTGACCGGCATTATCTCCTTCGTCGGGATTATCCTGGTGCTGGTGTTCTTCGTAACCTCATCGGATTCCGGTTCGCTGGTTATCGACAGCATCACTGCTGGCGGTAAAACCGATGCACCCACTGCACAGCGCGTGTTCTGGGTGGTTATGGAAGGTGCCATTGCCGCGGCGCTGATCTTTGGCGGCGGTGATGATGCGCTTGGCGCCATTCAGGCCGTGGCCATCAGTGCGGGCTTGCCGTTTACGGTGATCCTGCTGATCATGACCTGGGGCTTGCTCAAGGGCCTCACCCATGAGCGGAAACTGCTGCTTCAGCGGGGCGAATTGCTCTGATCAGCTGAAGTAACGGAATAAAAAACCGGGGCTGTGAAAGGCCCCGGTTTTTTTATGGCTGAAGAAAACGTTCAAAGTTTGCCGAACGTCTCCATGGCATAGTGCACCCGTTCCCTCGGGCTGAAGTGGGGCCGCTTCAGGGCTTCGATATTCTTCAGGCGGGGCAGCAGGCCGCAGCCATTTGCCATCTGGATGGCCAGCCCGGGCCGGGCATTCAGCTCCAGCAGGAGCGGGCCCTGATGGGCATCGACTACCAGGTCCACACCCATATAGCCGAGATTCGTCGCTTCATAGCAGCGGGCGGCCATTTCCAGCATGTTTTCCCAGTCGTCAATGCGGATGTTTTCCAGGGCCAGGCCGGTATCCGGGTGCAGGGTAATCGGGCGGTTGAATTGCACGGCATTCAGGCTCTGGCCTTTACCAATGTCCAGGCCGACACCCACCGCACCCTGATGCAGGTTCGCCTTGCCGTCAGAGGCCTTGGTGGCCAGCCGGAGCATGGCCATTACCGGGTAGCCCTGGAAGATGATGATGCGGATATCCGGTACGCCCTGATAGGAATATTTCGCCAGGGCAGGGGAGGATTGCACCAGGTCTTCGACAATGGCCACATCCGGCGTACCGGCCAGCGAGTAAAGACCGGCCAGGATGTTGGTCAGGTGGCGCTCCAGCATGGCCACGCTGATGCGGGCGCCGGAGGCCTTTACGAAATCGTCGCCATCGCGCCCGGTGATCACGGTAATGCCTTTGCCCCCGGACCCCTTGGCGGGTTTGATGGCAAAACCGTCCAGGTCTTCGGCCATTTCCCGAAAGTGGGAAATTTCATGCTGCTGGCGCACAACCTGGAGAAGCTTCGGGGTTTTTACCCCGTATTCGCTCACTGCCAGCTTGGTTTTCAGCTTGTTGTCGACCAGCGGGTAAGACGAGCGCTCGTTGTACCGGGCAATGTAATCCACATTGCGCCGGTTCATGTTCAGCATGCCAAGCCGGGTGAGCCTGCGCGGGGATATCCAGCCGCCCATATCAGTCGTAGGCCTTCATGGGGGTGAATCGGCGCAACTCGCTGAGCTTGTAGCCGGTGTACTGGCCCATCAGCAGGATCAGCCCCAGAATCACCAGGTGCAATTCCGGGAAGTTGAACGTGAGATGGCCGGCCAGCGGCAGGCTCATGACCAAATAGGCGCAAATCGCCACAAACAGGCTGCCGGAGCCCTGCACCAGAACTTCCCGGGCACCTTCCTCTTCCCAGAGAATGGACATGCGTTCGATGGTCCAGGCAATGATCACCATGGGGAAGAAGGTTACCGTCATGCCGGTGTTGAAGCCCATTTGGTAGCCGATAATGCTCAGGCCGGCGGTAATAAAGATAACCAGGATGATCAGTGCGGATATCCGAGAGACCAACAAAAGGTTCAGGCTCGACAGATAGCCCCGCAGCACCAGCCCGATGGCCACCACAGACAGAAACGCAATCAGGCCGGGCACCAGGGTGGTCTGCACAAAGGCCACCGCAATCAGCACCGGCATGAAAGTGCCGGAGGTGCGGACACCGATCACAATCCGCATGAACGCGACAATCAGTGCGCCCAGCGGTAACAACAACAGCATGCGGAACATGCTTTGTTCTTCGATGGGCAGCTGGTAAAAACTAAGTACGCCCAGCCCGTTATGGTTGGCTTCCAGCGTGGCCAGCTGCAATGCCGGCACGGTTTGCCGGAGCATGGAGAAGCTGACCTGGGAGTTGTCGCCACCGAGAACATCCAGCAGGGATTCCGAGCCCTGGCGCCACAGCAGCAAACTTTCCGGTACGCCTTGCTCGCCGGTGCGGGGGTCAAAGGTCAGCCAGCGTTCACCGTTGTATATTTGCAGGAAGGGCACCAGCTGCTGGCGCCGGCGGGCATCTTCCAGCTTTAGCGCATCGGCGGTGCGGGCGGCAATGCCCGCGTGGTTGAGCATGCGCACCATCAGCTGCAGGTAATTGTCTTCAGAGACCAGCAGGGTGGTGTTCTGGGTGCGGGTGTCTGGCTGCATCAGGCGGATCAGTTCCCGGGTCATGCTTTCCGGGCTGCTGGAGCGTTCCATGGCCTGGTCCAGCAGTTCCCGAACCGCGGTGGCCTGGGGTTCTTCCCAGAATACCGCCTGAGGCCGGGGCGTGCGCACCGGCGTTTGCTCGGTAACATCTTCATCCGGAACGAACTGGGCCTTGAAATACAGGGTCTGGGGGCCAGACACTTCGCGCTTGGTCCATTCCGCCCGCCGGCTTCTGGGGGATTCGAGGATGGAGAAGCCGTAGCCGGGAGAGGCAGCCTGCTCGGTCAGAATGCGAAAGCCGGGCGGCTGCTCAGGAATGTGCAGGCTGACTTCGGCGGCGTCATTCAGGGCGTCGAAATCCACCCGGGCTTCAATCATCCATACTGGGCGCTGTTCGCCGGTCATCCAGGGAATGCCGAGTTCCAGGTGGCGCCAGGTGGCAATAGAAATCCCCGCCGCAATCAGCAGGAAGACAAATACATAGAACGGAGCTCGTGAGCGGGCGGTCATTCATTGCCTCCGCTTTCGGCTTGATCGCGGTAGGAGGCCGGAAGTTCCGTGGCGTATTCCTTGCCAACGTCAATCAGCATGACATCCCTCAGTATGTTTCGGCCGATCAGCACTTCGTGGGTCAGGTTGGTGCGATCTGCCAGGGTGAACTCCGCCACTTGCTGGTGGTCGCCAATGGCAAACTGCAATTCGACCACCACCCGGCGCTCGGCTTCATCGGCGGCCGACTGGATGATGCGTACCCGGCGGGAGATTTCCCGTTCCAGGGTAATCCACTGTTCGTAGTCGGTGCCTGGTACCGGCACGTCAAAGCGCACCCAGTTGCTGCCATCCCGCTCGAAGCGTTTGATGTTCTGCGCGTGGATAGACGATGTTTCGGCGCCGCTGTCGATACGGGCGGTATAAATCAGCCCCGGGTCAGCCAGATAGAATTTTTCCACCTCGCCCACAATCACCTTGCCCTTCAGCCGGTCTGCGCGGCCGGTGTCTTTGGGGATTGGCGGGCATACTTTTTCTTTAACCGGCGGGCACACGGGTTTTTCAACCTGGGTGGCGATGGCATCCAGGATGGCCTGGGTAGACTGGCGGTTATCGGTAAGCAGCTGGTTGTGCCGAACGTTGGCGTTTTCTTCCATGGTAACCAGTGTGGAGCGCTGGGTTTTTACCGTGGCGCGAACGTCTTCAAGCCCATCCTTGGGAACCATAAGATAGCGGTCTGTGGAGCAGCCCGCCAAGGCTACAGCGAGCCCGGTAATGGCCAGAAAGGTAAGTGTACGGGCTTTCGGAAACCTGTAACCCATGAATATCCCCTGAAACGGCTGCCCGCCGGTGGTCATAGAGCGGTAGCGCTGGATGTGTTGTCGGTCAGGCGGGGAAGTATACTACAAGCATCTGTGTGTTGACTTTACAGATGGTTAAGGCGCTTTAGCCGGCAAAAAACGGACCCCGCCCGAGCGGGGTTTCCGCCCTCAGGTACTCCTGGATCACCGGCGAACAGTTGAGGTAGAACAGCAGCAATTCCCGCTGGATATCCTGGTCCTGGGTGCGTGCTGCGAAGCTGATCACCTGCTTGAGCGAGTGGTCACTGGCGGCGGTGTCGTCCGGCACAACAAAGCTTTTGCCGTAGCGCGCACGCAGCAATGTGGTCAAGCGCTCCAGGTGGAACTCCCCGGTGTGGGTAATGTGGGGCAGTAGCCGTACACCGTGAGACACGCCTGCACCGCCGGGATACAGCCCGTCTCCGCGCTGGCCATCGGCGCCATCGCTGTGCAGAAATTCTGCTCCCAGTTTTCTCCAGAGTTCCTTCAACATGCTCCTGTCCTTGCCAGTGAGCGCAACACGAGAAAGGTTTTGATTAACCTTCAATCCGTTTTAGATGAATTTACGGCGGGCGTCCAGCAACAGATCTATACAATTCCTTTAATTGCCAAACAGTCGATACCCGATTTGCGTGGTGGTTCCGCCACCGTAACAAGCTTGTGGCAATCAGGTACACTGTCGGGTTTGATGGTTCCCGTATCAAGGAGTTCAATCTTGTGACAGACGTACTCATCCGGGCAATGGCTGAACGCCCCGAGTGGATGGCGGGCTGGTTTCTGGGGCTGGTTGTGGCCTGTGTTGTTCTGCTGGTGCTGACGCTGTGGGCGCTGTTCAGGCTGAAAGCCGGGCAGCAGCATGCTGGCGCCCTTCACAGCCAGCAAGTTCAGCACCTGGAGCAGTCGCTGACAGAGCAGAGAACGCGGTCGGCAAAGCTGGAAGCGGCGATTGAAGGCTGGCGTAACCAGGTAACCGAACTGAAAGCCGATCTGCGGGAGCAGCAGGTAACCCTGGATAAAGAACGCCGCAATGCCAATGAAAAGCTGGAACTGCTGGAGCGCAACCGGGATGCCCTGAAGCAGGAATTCGAGAACCTGGCCAACCGCATTTTCGACCAGAAGAGCGAGCGCTTCAGCCAGCAGTCCAAAACCAGCCTGGATTCCTTGCTCAACCCTTTCCGCGACCAGTTACAGGACTTCCGCAAACGGGTGGAGGACGTTTACACCACCGAAACCCGCGACCGCCAGGCCCTGCGCAGCGAGATCAAATCCCTGCAGGAGCTGAACCGCCAGATTACCGAAGAAGCCGCCAACCTGACCCGGGCCCTGAAAGGGGACAAGAAAGTGCAGGGCAACTGGGGCGAACTGATTCTGGAGCGGGTGCTGGAGCGCTCGGGCCTGCGCAAGGGCGTAGAGTATGAAACCCAGGGCAGCTACCGGGATGACGACAACCAGCTGCTGCGCCCGGATGTGATTGTGCACCTGCCAGACCAGCGCAACCTGGTGATCGACTCCAAGGTTTCGCTGGTGGCTTATCAGCAATGGGTGGTGGCAGAGGCGGACAGCGCCCGTGAAGAGGCCCTTAAACAGCACGTAGAAGCCGTGCGCAACCACATCCGAACCCTGAGCGAGAAAGACTACAGCCAGCTGAATGGCCTGCATTCACCGGACTTTGTATTTTTGTTCATGCCCATTGAGCCGGCTTTTGTGGCAGCATTCCAGCAGGACGAGAACCTGTTCGCGGAAGCCTTCGAGCGAAAGATTATTGTGGTGACACCCACCACCTTGCTGGCCACCCTGCGGACAATCGAGAACATCTGGCGGTACGAACGGCAAAGCCAGAATGCCCGGCGCATTGCCGACAGGGCCAGCGCGGTGTACGACAAACTGCGGGTGTTTGTGGAAGCTATGGAGCGTTTGGGCAGCCAGCTGCACACCGCGCAGGGCACCTACGACAACGCCATGAATACCCTGACCCGTGGCCGCGGTAACTTGATTTCCCAGGCCAACCGGTTTGTGGAGCTGGGCGTGCGGGTCAAAAAAGAGTTGCCCAAAAGTATTACGGAACAGGCTGAGGTAGATGCGGACGACCCTTACGAGCCCGATGAGCCTGAAGACAGCACAGAGAAGACTCAGGAGTAACAGAATGTTGGTATCGAACAAGAGGCAAACGCTGGCAAAGCGTTCATGGCTGGCCGGCCTGGTGCTGTCTTCCGCGCTGGCGGCCTTTTCCGGACAGGCGTTTGCCCTGGAGCCCGAGCATGAAATCCGCCGGCTGATGCTGGCGACCGAAGCCGCCGTGCAGGCTGACAACTGGGCCGAGGCCGGCGAGTTCCTGAACCGCCTGCAGGCGATGGAAGGCGAGAAACCGGCGGAATACTACTATTACCGTGGCCGTGCGATGCTGAAGGCTAATCATTTGAATGAAGCCCGGGCGGCACTGGAAACCTACGTGAGCCAGGTAGGGGCCGAGGGCCAGCATTATCAGGAATCCCTGAAGCTCATTACCGATATCGAGAAGGTAAACCGGGATAACGTACGCGCTCTGGCCGAAGGCGCTGCGCAGGTAGAAGAGCCGGTTGCCGTGATCGAACCGGCCGGGCAGGAAAGCCTGAAAACCCTGCGCCAGCTGTACCTGGCCAGAACTGACCGAGAAGCGCTGGTTATTCACCTGAATGCGGTGCTGGATACCGCAGGTTGGCGCAGAGACAAAACCGTGGTGCGGCTGGACCGGCCGGCCGACATTCAGTACTGGGTGACGATTGATAACAGCAACGTGAATGTCCAGGAGATTCGCCGGGAGCTGGATAACAGCTTTGTGCGTAAAACCAGCGTGTTGCCTGTGTTCGGTGTAAACCCTCAGCTGCGCTGGGATTGCGAGCCCGCCGTCGCCGCCTGCTGGGTATACGACCCGAGGGATGGCTCCCGCCTGTTCCAGATGGCCCAGAACCAGGACAAAGCCCGGGAAGCGGCCCAGACCCTGGGTAGGCTGATTCGTAACCTGCAGCAGGGCCGTTCCGGCTCCTGAGCGGGCATTATTACACCAGGTCGCCCCGCTCGCCTTCCCGCCAGGCGCCCGGGGTAACCCCGGTCCACTTCTTGAAGGCCCGGTGAAAGGTCGACGGCTCGGTAAAGCCAACTCGCTCGGCAATATCGTTAATAGGCAGTTCCTGATGGCTCAGGTAGTAGATGGCCATATCCCGCCGCAGCAAGTCTTTGATCTCCTGAAACGACGTATTCTCCTGCTTCAACCGCCGCCTTAGGGTCTGCGGGCTGGTGTGCAGCTCTTGGGCAATCCAGACAAAGTCCGGCATCGGTTTTGAAAAGTCCCGACCAATCAGCGCCCGAATGCGACCGGTCCAGGTATTGCTCTCATCCGGCCGGGACAAGAGATCGGCCGGTGAGGTTTTCAGAAACTGACGAATCTCGGATTTATCACGAATCACCGGTGCCGACAGAAAACGCTTGCTGAAGGTAAGGGCGGTGCAGTCCGACTCAAACACCAGCGGACAACGGAAGATGTGCCGGTATTCATCGCCGTGGGCCGGACGTGGGTAGTTGAATTCTGCTTTTTCCAGCTCAACCGGTTGGCCAATCAGCCAGCTACCCAGCCGGTGCCAGATCACCAGAATGCTCTCCCGCAGGAAATAGCTCGGGTCGGTTATCTCGCCCTCAATGCGGGTAACCAGCCTGACGTTGTCATCGGTGATCTCCAGTTCCATGCTGACCATCGGTTCAAACAGCCGTGAGAACTGAAAAGATTGCTGATACACCTCTTCCAGAGTCTGGTAACCAATCACCAGAGCGCACATGGTCGCAAAGGTGCCGGTGCGGGCCTTGCGCGGCCCCATGCCCATAAACTCATCGCCGGTGCGGTTCCAGATGACCTGCATCAGCCGGCTGAACTGATCGCTGTTAACCCGGGCCATTTCTATGCGCAGCAAATCCGGCGATATGCCTGCCTCCAGCAGAATTGCACGGGTGTCCAGCCCCAACCGTTCAGCGCCGGTGAGCGATGCTTCCACAAAATGTTTTGAAACCGTCAGGGTAGACATAACCACTGCCATTAAAAAGAACGAAGTTCATCATAAGTGCCCGGGACAACAATGCAACCACCTGATTTAACGAAAGATGGAAGATTCGGCCAATGTGAATGAAGTAACCGGCAGTTGGCCCCGCCTGCAAAACCCGGCAGCATGATCCAGAGTACCAACAATCCCCCGATCAAAAACGGAGATGATTATGGCAGGCCCTTTGAACACCCTCAGAATACTCGATTTCAGTACCCTGTTGCCTGGCCCCTACGCCACCATGATGCTGGCCGACATGGGCGCAGAAGTGCTGAGAGTAGAAGCGCCAGACCGGGTGGACCTGGCCAGAGTAATGCCCCCGTTTGACGGCAAGTTCAGCACGACGTTCTCCTATCTGAGCCGTGGCAAACAGTCACTCCAGCTTAACCTGAAACAGCCAGAGAGCGTGGAGAAGGTCAAGGAGCTGGTTAAAGACTACGACATCGTGGTGGAACAATTTCGCCCCGGCGTAATGAGCCGCCTGGGCATAGGTTATGAAACCCTCAAAGCCATCAATCCCAAACTGGTCTACTGCGCCATCACCGGCTACGGCCAGACCGGCCCCTACAAAGACCGCGCCGGCCACGACATCAACTACCTGGCTATCTCTGGCGTTGCCAGCCACTGCGGCCGAGCCGACAGCGGTCCACCACCGATGGGAATCCAGATTTCTGACGTCGCTGGCGGCTCCCACCACGCGGTGATGGGCATCCTCGCCGCCGTCATCCAGCGCCAGCAAACCGGGCAGGGCGCCTTTATCGACATCAGCATGACCGACGCCGCCTTCGCCCTAAATGCCATGGCCGGTGCCGCCGCCCTGGCTGGCGGCCAGCCCCAGAAACCCGAGGGCGGCATGCTCAACGGGGGTACTTTCTACGATTACTACCAGACCAGCGACGGCCGGTGGTTGTCTGTCGGCAGTCTGGAGCCGCAATTTTCAGCCCGCCTGTGTGACACCCTGGAACTCGGCGAGATGAAAAGCTTTGCCCTGAGTCAGAATCCTGAGCATCAGCAGACGTTGAAGGCTGCCATCAAACAGAAGATCGCAGAGAAGACGTTTGCCGAGTGGCGGGAGATTTTTGCAGAGGTGGATGCCTGTGTAGAGCCAGTGCTGACGATTGAGGAGGCGGCGGAGCATCCGCAGATGCGGGCCAGAAGCATGTGCTTATCCATTGATCGCGGCGATGGACAGCTTCAACCGCAGGTTGCAGCACCTATCAGATTCGAGATCGGATGATCGATAAATCAACAAAGCGGAAAGCGAGGAGGGAGAATAAAGTCACGTCTCGATAAAAAGTGACTACTGGTTCAGTTTTCGTGGTCGAAATTTTACATTCTGCTAGCTTTAAAAATGTCACGGGTAACCGTGACGTTGAAGTAAACAACAATAAGGATAAAGGTATGAAGCTCAGGAAAAATCCGAGTGGCAGAAGGGCCCTCAGTCTTTCGGTTGCTGTTCTGGGTAGCGCACTGCTAACAGCTTGTTTTGATGGGAGCAGTTCGTCCGGGTCGTCTCAGGCAGGGTTGGATCCCAACCTCTTTCCGGCTGACGGAAAGCTCGAAGCAACCATTCGAAGAACAACAGGAGGGGTTCCTCATGTAACCGCTGGCAACCTTAAATCAGCCGCCTTCGGGCACGGCTATGCGCAAACTCAAGATAACGTCTGTTTGCTGGCCGAAGCCATTGTCAAAGCGAGAAGTGAACGAGCCAAGTATTTTGGGCCAGGACCGGATGTGGTGTTTGGACCTGGAGCCAGCGTAGGACTGAATATCATCAATGATTTCAGTTACAAGGCACAACAGATCTATGCTGGCGCCGAGTCTGAATTCGAGACATTAAGCCCGGAAAGTCGAGCTTTGATAGAAGGCTTCGCGGAGGGTTATAACCGATACGTGAGTGAAACGGATTCGGCGGATCTGCCTGTGGAGTGTGCAGGGCAAGATTGGGTCAAACCAATTACGCCGGTTGATCTTTTGGCTCACTATAGAATTGTTGGGCAATACGCCAGTGGTGCTTTGTTTGCTACGGGCGCTGTATTTTTGGCTGTGCCTCCTGGAGAGAGCCCTGCGCCAAGTGTCGTCACTTCCGTGACGAATGCAGAGGAAGTAGAGCAGCTTCTTAAGGGCATTGTTGCAACTGCTCAGGCAGGCGCCAGATCAAATAAAAACTTTTCCGATATGGGGCTGGCCAGCAATGCTTGGGGTATCGGAAAGGATCTGACAGAACAGGGCCGCGGAGCACTGTTGGCAAATCCACATTTCCCGTATACGGGGCACCGCCGTCTCTACGAAGTGCAGATGACCGTTCCCGGATATATGAATGTTCACGGTGCCGGACTTTTGGGAACCGCGATACCTCTCATTAACTTTAACGAAAACCTGGCCTGGTCCCATACGGTAACCACAAGTCGGCGCTTTACATGGTATGAATTGGTGCTAAAAGATGGCGACCCTCTGGTCTATGTAAAAGATGGGGTCGAAAAGCCGATTACTACCGAGACTTACCAGATCGAAGTCAGTATGGACGGAATGCCTGAGCCCCTGGTGCTTGAGCGTACCTTCTATTTCTCTGAATACGGCCCGATGATTGCGGCCAATGCAGTCAGTAGTCAGTTACCGGCCTGGGGCAGTAATGGCGCTCTCAATGCTTCCGTTCCTGTTGCTCATACCTATCGGGATGCAAATGCCAATACTGGCGGTCTTCTCGATACCTGGCTTCAAATGAGCCGTGCAACCAATATCGATGAGTTCCAGGACGTCTTCCAGAATTGTGGTTCCACGTTGTGGACGAACACCACCTATGCAGATGATCAGGGTAATGCTTTCTACATTGATAGTAGCTCGGTGCCGAATCTTTCAGACAAAGCTATCGCATTGGTTAATTTCAGGCGTGCGGCGAGTGCTTCTTACGCCGGCTTGTTCGATCAAGGCGTCACATTGCTTGATGGCAGATTATCCCAGGAGGACTGGGTTGAAACGGCCTGTGGCCCGCTTGTGCCGTATGAGCAGAAGCCTAAGTTGCTGCGCTCAGACTGGGTTCAGAACTCAAACAGTAGCTATTGGGCGACCAATCCTGATGAGTTCTTGACTGGGTTCTCACCACTGTTCGGCGATGAAAAAGCACCGATCAATGCGCGTACGCGACTGGGTATCAAGATGCTTCAGAATCTTATGGACACCGGCTTCCCAAGTGCACCGCTAACAGCAGGGCAAGATGGCAAGTTCAGTGCCGAGGAGTTGTTGGGTGTCATCTGGAATAACCGAGCCTGGTACGCTGAACAGTTCTTGCCTGAGCTTCTTGAACGCTGTGATGTTATTGGAAGTGACCCGGTGAATGGCGTTGACCTCTCTTCTTGGTGTGGCTCTCTGGGTTCATGGGACGGGCTTTACAATCGAGACAGTGTTGGTGCACATATCTTTCGGGTATTCATGGCAAATTATCTGAATGACTTGGATGATGACTTGACTACACCGTTCAGCCCCGCGGATCCGGTTGCTACTCCCGCCAATCCATCGCAGGTGGATGCAGGTACAGCCAATGACACTATGCTGCTTGCGCTCGCCAATGGGGTCAGTGATTTGCAATCCCAGGGTATATTGCCGACAGATGCGCTCGGCACTTTGCAGTACTACCGTCCCTCCGGTGGGGTTATGCCTGGTTTTGCCGCGATGCCGGTATTCCAGACCCAGCCGATTCCCTGGCACGGCGGTGATGGCAACATTGACGGGGCTTTTAACGCCATTGGCGTAGTTGGCGAGGCGTTTGCGGAAGATACTCGCTTCCCAAGGATTGCCCCGACAACTATTGATAATACTGCCGGCCTCTCCGATGGCTCCGATGGGATCGATGGTTGGTTGATGGCCCGAGGCACCAGTTGGCATTTCGGTCTGGAGTTTACCGACAATGGACCAGAAGCCTATGGGCTCGTCAGCTATTCTCAGTCGACTGATGCAATGTCACCATTCTTCAGTGATCAAAGTGAGCAGTATTCCAACAAGGAGTATCGTCAGCTTGTGTTCACCGAAGCGGATATCGAGGCTAACTTGTTGCCTCAGGGCACGACGGTGATTACGCAGTAATGATTGAGCGGTAAGCAATTGCAGGCCTTTAGCGGGCCCATAATGCGGAACGGAAAAAGCCCCGGGTGTATACCCGGGGCTTTTCGTTTACTTGGACTACCTCAGTACTTTACTGGTTCTGATCCAGCGCACTTTCGATTGTTGCGCTAACGCCGAGAGAAGCACCAACTGCTGCCACATCCGCTGCTCCCGGTATTGCACCGCCGCTCAATGCCTGCGCGGTTTGTGCGACCATTGCACTGAATGCGACAGCAGTATCCGCGGCGTTACCCGGGCAGTTTGTGTTGGGCGCCACAGGCGCAACAAACGTTCCATGGTTGGCGCCAGCGCATGGGTTGGTGCCGTCAAAGAACGTTGCTACAGGCATTGCTGCTCCCAACGGGTTGTCCAAGTCAATGATGGCAAGACCCTCAGAACCGTCTGACAGTTGCTGGCCGCCATCACCAAGATCAATCAAGGCCATCAACGGCTCTGTGCCTGCAAGCGGAGCTGAGAAGGCGTTGTTAAGAGGATTCACGTTGGCTTCGTTCGGCACAGTTGAGTCACCGGTTACTTCTGTGATCAGAATGTTAGACGTATTGGCTCCCAGGGCCTTTGCAAAACTGACCGGGTCAGATGCGTCAACAACGGACTGGAACACGTAGAAGAAGCTCTCGAAATTCGAGGATCCCTGGGTTACGCCCTGGCTGGCAAGGCCGCCCAGAATAGATCCGGAGAACGACGGAGAGTTCTCGATGAGTCGGGTTACTTGGCCGCTGGTGTTATGCAGCACAACCGATGAAAGCGTCGGGAATTCGAAGTTCGACAGCGGCGCACCGGCTTGTGTGTATATACCGTTAAGCGTTGCATTCAGAGTGGCATCGTTCGCCAGTGTGGCAAACGCGGTTCCCGAAATGCCGCCCAGAGAATGGCCAATGAAGTTAACCGGGACTCCGGCGAGATCACCTTGAGTTGCTGGGTTGCCATCAATGTCAAACGTCTGAATGGATGCTGCAACGTTCAGCAGATCAATTACGCCTTGGCGCAAGTTGTCGCGACTGTTCATCATGTTGAGCGGATTGATGAACAGGCTTCCTGATGAGACGTTGGCAAGTGGTGCTGCAACGGGCTGCAGCGATGCATTGGCCGTAAAGTTAAAGTGTCTTTCGCCAATGTAATCAGCCGAAATCAATGCGTTAAGCTGAGCAATTACTGGTGCCAGCGCCGCATTTCCGGATTGCTCATATGCCTGGATAGTCGCTTGCACGGTCGCGGTCAAGGTTGCCTCGTCGAGTGCGCCCAGGCCCGGTACTGTTCCGGTAGTTGCTCCGGCCAGACCATGAAGTGGCTGGTCGATGGCGACCACTGTCTGACATGCGCTCTGGGCCAGGAGGATGGCCGGCAGCATGGCAGCACTGCGATCAACCGTGATGCCGTGCTGGAAAATCGTCACACCGTTTGGCTTTGTGGCGTCAAGGCAGGTTCCGGGGCGAGAATCAACCGAAGGGTTGAAAATGACCACCGGTACTGTTGTCTCTGCGTTCTTCTGCGGGAACGGGAAGTAGCCGTTGACGTTGAGAGTGCCGTCATTGTCGCGCAAGAAGCTGAAAATAGTGTCACCCGGAGTCAGAGTTTCATTTAGTCCGGCTTCCAGGCTGGTGCTGCCCGTCCAGCTGCCTGAAACGATGCCCGATCCAGTTTCGCCTGGCAGGGTCTGGAAGTATGGCAGCGTGATAGCACCCTGATGCACTTGAACTTGCGCGGCGGCACCTTTAATTGCATTGCCCGCGGCTAGCCCATCAATGGTAGCTAGATCAGCAGCTTCTGTTTTTGGAAAAAAGTACGATGGACGCGGAACAGGGATATGGAGGGTATCTCCGATCTCTGCACCAACCGCGGCAGTCAACGTTTGCTGAGGTGTTTGGGTTCCGTTAGCAGTCAAGGCTGCCTGAACACCGGAAAGTGCTGTGATCGCTGCCAGTTCTTGTGCAGTCAGCGTTGCGGGGTCGAGTTCCCCGGCTCCCAGTGCTGCTGCTTTCTGAGAGATTTCGCCCAACTTTGTGGTCAGCTGGGAAAAGTTGAGGCCAGGGTAGTTGTCCCGAACAGCCTTCAGCTGAGCAGTGAAACCGATTTTCTCACCGAGCGCAGTACCAAATGCAGCGGGTGCCATCATGGCCCGCAATACATCAGTATCTGAGTTGGTAGTAAAGGTGTACGCCAGGGCTGACTGAGGTGTGTCAGTCGGAATTGCCTGGGCCAGGAAACCATTGGCTAGCGCGTCCGAGGCCTGGAGGATTGCTTGTACGTTTGCCAGTGCAGCGTTACCCAAAACGCCTTCCGCCAGATTGACGTCCTGCGTGGATCGTTCGATAGGCTTGTTGTTTGCGCCCAGGATATCATTCGTTGCTACTACAAGGTACTTCTGCCCTTCCTGGAGTGGCTCCAGAGGAACAACTCGGATGGCATTATCGCTGCCGCCGTCGACGCTAACAACGTCTGCGCGGAAGTTCGGAATTGAGGCGAGATCAAACGGATTCGATTGGTCAATACCGCTAGGGTTGGTGTTCGGTAGAGCTCCCGGAACACCTTCGACAGCATCCTTTACGTTCACCGGCAACAGAAAGACCGTTGCGCCAGCTTGAACAGAAGCCGGGTTGAGTGAGCCGTCAAACTTCAGAGTGAATGCACCGGAAGTAGAAAAACCAGATAAACGATTTACTGCATCATCTGCAGGCGTTGTGCCGGTAGATAGTCCGGTGAAGTCATAATTTGCGCTTTGCGTAGCGCCAAGCAACAGGATCAGGTCAGCATTAATCGGGAAGGCAGGTTCTTCGGCGATTGGGTTTGGGTTGTAAACCGGGCGTACAACTGATCTGTCGATCGTGGTGTCTTCGATCTGATAATCCGGATTCGCATTTTTCCCGCTGGAAGCGCTGTCAAAACAGCCAGTCAACCCAAGGGAAGAAGCCACGGCAAGACTTATTAGAGTTTTCTTGAACATGGGTGGAACCTTTTCCTGTTGTTGTTTCGTTATATCCGGCTTAGACGGAACCGGTCGGCCCCTGAATTCCGCTCTTTTGCCTGTTCTGCTTGTCTGTTTGGTTGTCTGAAATTGTAGCCAGCACGTTTAGCCAATTTCTGTAGCTTTGACTATAGCGACAGAGTGGCAAGTGTTGATCAGCCAAAAGTGTGATTCTGCTTCTGGAATCCCTCCTCGCACGGTTGGAGTGGCCTTCCTGAAAAATAGTGGGCTGTGAGGGGTTTGTCGAGTGGCCGGGTGCACAGAACCGTCGCTTTTAACAATTTGTTGCGAATATCAACGGAACGGGCCATAGATTTTGCCGTTTCAGGTAATAGCGCCGTTCGCCTTCCGTCGCATCACGCGCCGGCGGGAATTTCTGGTAAACTCTCGCTTCCTTATTTGACGGCCGGGGCTGCCTTGGCAGTTCCGCACCATTCCCATAATCAGAAAGCTGATGAGGCGACTATGACCACCGTAATCCGCCAGGACGACCTGATCGAAAGCGTAGCCGATGCGCTGCAGTTTATTTCCTATTACCATCCGAAGGATTTCATTCAGGCCGTGTACGAGGCCTACCAGCGGGAAGAGTCCCAGGCGGCCAAGGATGCCATGGCCCAGATTCTGATTAACTCCCGTATGTGCGCCCAGGGCCATCGCCCGATCTGCCAGGACACCGGTATTGTTACCGTGTTCGTGAACATCGGTATGGATGTGAAGTTCGAGTGCGACATGGCGCTGGACGATGTGATCAACGAAGGCGTTCGCCGCGCTTACACTCATCCGGACAACGTACTGCGGGCCTCTGTGCTGGCAGACCCGGACGGCAAGCGCCAGAACACCAAGGACAACACCCCGGCCATCATTCACTACAAGATGGTGCCGGGTAACACCGTGGAAATCCACGTGGCAGCCAAGGGCGGCGGTTCTGAAGCCAAGTCCAAGTTTGCCATGCTGAACCCGTCTGACTCTGTTGTGGAGTGGGTTCTGAAAATGATTCCGCAGATGGGTGCCGGCTGGTGTCCGCCTGGCATGCTGGGTATTGGTATTGGTGGTACCGCCGAGAAGGCGATGGAACTGGCCAAGGAAGCCCTGCTGGACCCGATCGATATTCACGATCTGCAGGCCCGTGGCGCCTCCAACCGCGCTGAAGAGCTGCGCCTTGAGCTGTTCGAGAAGGTAAACGATCTGGGCATCGGCGCCCAGGGCCTGGGTGGCCTGACTACCGTTCTGGATGTGAAGGTAAAAGATTACCCGACCCACGCGGCCAACAAGCCGGTGGCTATCATCCCGAACTGTGCCGCTACCCGCCATGCGCACTTTGTGCTGGATGGTTCTGGCCCGTCCCTGCAGACTCCGCCGAGCCTGGACGACTGGCCGGAAATCACCTGGGAAGTGGGTGAGAATGTTCGCCGCGTGAACCTGGACACCGTGACACCGGAAGACGTGAAAGACTGGCAGCCGGGTGAGACTGTTCTGCTGTCCGGCAAGATGCTGACCGGCCGCGATGCCGCCCACAAGAAGATGGTGGATATGATCGAGCGGGGCGAAGAGTTGCCGGTGGATCTGAAAGGTCGCTTCATCTATTACGTGGGCCCGGTTGATCCGGTGCGCGAAGAGGTGGTTGGCCCCGCTGGCCCCACCACCGCCACCCGTATGGATAAGTTCACCGACACCATGCTGGAGAAAACCGGCCTGACCGGCATGATCGGTAAAGCCGAGCGTGGCCAGGTTGCCATCGACGCCATCAAGAAGCACGGCGCGGTGTATCTGATGGCGGTGGGCGGTGCGGCTTACCTGGTTTCCAAGGCTATCAAGGGCGCCAAGGTGGTGGCCTTCGAAGAGCTGGGTATGGAAGCCATTTACGAGTTTGAAGTGCAGGATATGCCGGTAACTGTAGCGGTGGATTCCCGTGGCAGCTCCGTGCACCAGACCGGCCCGGTTGAGTGGCACGACAAGATCATTGCTGCCAAGGCGGTTTGATCTGAGTCTGCAGTAATGTCAGTGCGGCCCTGGGCTTTCGGCTCAGGGCTGCCACTGAAAGTCTTTCATCTTTACCCTTCCTTTATATACGTCCACCCCTTCCAGTCTCAGTTTCTCGGTTTGAAGCTGGCAGGTTTCTGTGCCTTCAGGAAAAGCGATCTGGCCGTTGCTCCGGATAACCCGGTGCCAGGGAATGTTGTGGCCGGCGGGCAGCTTGCCCAGGGCCCGGCCAACGAAGCGCGCCTGGCGGCCGAGGCCGGCCATGGCGGCTACCTGGCCATAGCTGGCCACTTTCCCTTGCGGGATCGCGGCCACGGTCTGCCAGATTTTTTGCTCTTTAGTGGGTTCGTTCTCGAACGTGTCCATTCAGAGCCTCATGGCTGTTTAACCGCTGTCGGCTAGATGCGCAGCGCGCCGTCTACTTCGATCATGCGGCCGGAGACGTAGTCGTTCTCCAGGATGAACGCCACGGCAGAGGCAATTTCGTCCGGCTTGCCCATGCGCTTGAGCGGGATGCCGGCGGTCATTTTCTCCAGGGCTTCCGGCTTCATGGAGGCGGTCATTTCCGTTTCGATAAAGCCCGGGGCGATGCCCATGCAGCGGATGCCGTAGCGGGCGAGTTCCTTGGCCCAGACCGGAACCAGGGCAGACACGCCAGCCTTGGCGGCTGAATAGTTGCTCTGGCCCATGTTGCCGGCGCGGGAGATGGAGGCGATGTTGATGATCGCGCCCTGGTCGCCGTTTTCGATCATGCGGGTGGCGGCTTCACGGCCACACAGGAACACGCCGGTGAGGTTTACGTCGATAACGGATTGCCACTGTGCCAGCTCCATGCGCTTTTCCAGCTTGCCGTCTTTGAACTTCACCAGCAGGCCGTCGCGCAGGATGCCGGCGTTGTTCACCAGGCCGTTCAGGTGGCCGAAGTCGTTGATGATGGCCTGGAAGGTAGCCTCTACATCCTCTTCTTTAGCCACGTTGCAGACGTAAGTTTTGGCATCGCCACCGGCTTTTTTGCAGGCTTCGGCAGCCTCTGCCAGTTTGTCTTCCATCAGGTCGATGAGGGCGATCCTGGCGCCCTTGGCTGCCAGGTATTCCGCCATGGCGCGGCCGAGGCCCTGGCCACCGCCGGTGATTGCAATTACCGAGTCTTGAAGTTTCATGGTTTGCCCTAATTAAAGTCAGAAGTGGTTCTACGTTCTGTGTGTCTGCGTCGTTTTTATGGGAGGCATTTTGCCCGTTTTCTTTTTTCTTTTCATCGTTATGCCTATCGCCGAGCTGGCGGTGCTGATTCAGGTTGGCAGCTTGATTGGCGTGCTGAACACCGTCGGGCTGGTTTTTCTTACTGCGGTAATCGGTGCCTGGTTGTTGCGCCAGCAAGGGCTGGCCACGTTATTGCGGGCGAATGAACGGCTCAACAGTGGTGAACTGCCGGCGAAGGAAGTGGCCGAAGGGCTGATTCTTGCGGTGGGTGGTGCCATGTTGCTGACTCCGGGCTTCATTACCGACACCTTTGGTTTTCTGTGTTTGTTGCCGGGTACGCGGCACTGGCTGGCGGCGCAGGCGCTGAAGCGGATGACCGTGGCCGGGCAGGTTCACAGCCGGAGTTTTTTCTATCAATCCCGGGACGCCAATGGCGACATTATCGAGGGTGAGTACCAGGATCAGACCCGGACAGACCGCGATCGCCTCGAAAAAAAGTGAAAAATTTTTCGTTGATGGGTGTTGAAAACGTTTCCGGCAACCCCATTAACTCACCACAGATTCGTCTCAGGCTGAAAACTACTGACTATCAGTGGCTTGGATGCCGGGGCAATTTGTCCGGTCCGGGGTTCCGGCCAGACATTTTTTAACATGCAATTGTCATTGCCACATTAATCTGACTATTGGAGAAACAGAGCAATGAAAATTCGTCCGCTCCACGATCGTGTTGTCGTACGCCGTAAGGAAGAAGAAGAGAAAACTGCGGGTGGCATCGTGCTGCCGGGTAACGCCAAAGAGAAGCCTTCCCAGGGCGAGGTTGTTGCAGTAGGCAACGGCCGTGTTCTGGATAACGGCGAAACCCGTGCACTGGCGGTCAAGGTGGGTGACACCGTGGTCTTCGGCCAGTATGCCGGTAACACCGTTAAGGTTGATGGTGAAGAGCTGCTCATTATGAGCGAAAGCGAAATCTACGGCGTGCTTGAGTGATCGCAACCGCGATAAGCACGAACGCTCATTAACCCGATCTGATTCAACTTCGGTTTAACGAACAGGAATAGAAGACATGGCAGCAAAAGACGTTAAGTTCGGTGATAGCGCCCGCAAACGCATGGTTGCAGGTGTAAATGTTCTGGCAGACGCCGTAAAGGTAACGCTGGGCCCGAAAGGCCGTAACGTGGTTCTGGAGAAGTCGTTCGGTTCTCCGACTGTAACCAAAGACGGTGTTTCCGTAGCCAAGGAAATCGAACTGAAAGACAAGTTCGAAAACATGGGCGCGCAGATGGTCAAGGAAGTTGCTTCCCAGGCCAACGAAACCGCCGGTGACGGCACGACCACCGCAACCGTTCTGGCCCAGGCCATTGTGAGTGAGGGTATCAAGGCGGTAACCGCCGGCATGAACCCGATGGACCTGAAGCGCGGCATCGACAAAGCCACCGCTGAAGCCGTAAAGGCCATCCGTGAAATGGCAACTCCTTGCGACGACAGCCGCAACATCGCCCAGGTTGGTACTATCTCTGCCAACGGCGACGAGACAATCGGCCGCATCATTGCCGACGCCATGGAGCGTGTAGGTAAAGAAGGCGTTATTACTGTTGAAGAAGGCCGTGGCCTGGAAGACGAGCTGGACGTAGTCGAAGGTATGCAGTTCGACCGTGGTTACCTGAGCCCGTACTTCATCAACAACCAGGACAGCATGTCTGCTGAACTGGATGACCCGTACATTCTGCTGGTAGACAAGAAGATCTCTAACATCCGCGAACTGCTGCCGGTGCTGGAAGCTGTCGCCAAGGCGGGCAAGCCGCTGCAGATCATCGCTGAAGACATCGAAGGCGAAGCGCTGGCAACCCTGGTTGTGAACAACATGCGTGGCATCGTTAAAGTCAACGCCGTCAAGGCGCCTGGCTTTGGTGACCGTCGTAAGGAAATGCTGCAGGACATCGCCATTCTGACCGGTGGTACTGTGATTTCCGAAGAAGTAGGCCTGACTCTGGAGAACACCACTCTGGATGACCTGGGTACGGCCAAGCGTGTCAACGTAACCAAGGAAAACACCACCATTATCGGCGGTGCTGGTGCCCAGGGCGACATCGAAGCCCGCGTTGAGCAGATCCGCAAGCAGATCGAAGACAGCACTTCTGACTACGACAAAGAGAAACTGCAAGAGCGCGTAGCCAAGCTGGCTGGCGGTGTTGCCGTAATCAAGATCGGTGCCGGTTCCGAAGTGGAAATGAAAGAGAAGAAGGCTCGCGTTGAAGACGCGCTGCACTCTACCCGCGCTGCCGTTGAAGAAGGCATCGTGGCCGGTGGTGGCGTAACCCTGATCCGCGCTATCGCTGCGCTGGACAAGGTTGATGCTATCAACGAAGAGCAGAAGGCCGGTGTTAACATCCTGCGTCGTGCCATGGAAGCTCCGTTGCGTCAGATCGTATTCAACGCTGGTGGTGAGTCCTCAGTTGTTGTGGCCAAGGTAAAAGAAGGCCAAGGCGCATACGGTTATAACGCTGCCACTGAAGAATACGGCGACATGCTGGAGATGGGTATCCTGGATCCTGCCAAGGTAACCCGCTCTGCACTGCAGGCTGCGGCTTCTGTCGCGTCTCTGATCATCACCACCGAGGCGATGGTTGCAGACGAGCCGGAAGACGAGAAAGCCGGCGGCGGCATGCCGGACATGGGTGGTATGGGCGGAATGGGAGGCATGGGCGGCATGATGTGATGCCGGCCAGGTCCCGACCAGGTCTCAGTTTTTGAGGCTTGGCCCGATCTACCCCTGAGAAACCCCGCGCTGGTTCACACTGGCGCGGGGTTTTTCGTTTTTTTGTCATGAACTTGCAGGGTGGCTTTGATAGACTCGGCTACCGGTTTTTAAATGTGCAGGATGCAATGAGCGAATCCCCGAAAAAATCCTTCCTTGGCCCCGGCAAGTTTATTCTTCTGCTGCTGCTCGGCCTTGTGGTTTATGGGGTAACGCTGGTGTTCTGGGTGCCTGCCGGATGGCTTTGGCACAAGGCTTCCGGGCATATTCAGTTACCACCACAGGTTCAGGTGCAGCAGGTTTCCGGGCAGCTCTGGAATGGCGCCGCCGGGTTGAACCTCGGAGGCTTCCCGGCAAGGGTGCAGTGGCAGTTGAGTTGGCCTTCGGTCACGGAACTGGCATTGCCTGTCGAATTTTCAGTGTCTTCGTCACAATCCCGCATTGAAGGCCTTGCCAGCTTGGGCTGGCCCGCTAATTTTGAAGTAAGCGGCAAGGGTGCCGTTACCGTGGCCGAATTCAGGGACCTGATTCGCCAGAGCGGTGGTGCGATGATAGAAGGGCAGGTATCGGTTGATCATTTTCAGGTAGCCTGGGCCGATAACCGTTTGCAGCAGGCGGAAGGTTCAGGGCGCTGGCCCGGAGGGCTGGTCACCTGGCCCATGGGTAACGACACCGGCCAGGCACGGTTCCCGCCCATGCAGGCCAACCTGGACACCGTGGCAGACGGAGTCGCCCTGACCATCGCCGAGCAGGGTGCCAGTGGCCCGGCAGCCGATGCCAGCATAGGCCGCGATGGCATGATGGGGATTCGCGTGTATAAACGCATGGTGGACCTGGCCGGACAACCCTGGCCGGATTCCGCAAGCCCGGATGATGTAGTCTTCCGGGTCAGGCAGCCGCTGCTGCCCGGAGGGTTCTGAGGTGGCAGGTTTGTCGGTACAGGTTCAGGAGCGCATAGCGCGGCTGGTCGCCAATCTGTTGCTGGTGGTGTTGGTCGTGGTTCTTGGCGTTGAGCTGGCGAAGATCACCTGGTTGTTCGCCTGGAACGACCGGCCGGTTCCGGAGATTTACGGCCAGGCCGGTGGACCTGCGTCAGGGCCGGCAGGTGGTGAGCTGGCTTCGGTGGCCGGGTACGAATTTTTCGGGCGGCCGGAAGGGCAGGCTGGCGTTGCGGATGTTGTACGCCGCTCGGCACCCGAAACCGGCCTTCGATTGAAACTTGAAGGTGTGCTGATTGGTCCGGTGCCGGAAGAGTCCGGAGCTATTGTCGCCGGTAGTAACGGCGAAACCGAGTATTATCGGGTCGGGGATACGCTGCCAGGCAACGCGGAGTTAGCGGAAGTAGAGCCCCAAAGGATTTTGTTGCGCCGGGGTGGTCGATACGAATCCCTGGCGTTCGAGGAAGACATCGGAGTGGAGGCAATGGTTGCGGAACAGCCGCAACAGGCGGCACAATCGCCAGACTCCTATCTTGCGGATGCCCGGGCCCGGCTGGATTCCGAAGGCGCAGCAGCGCTGGCAGCCTACGGTTTGAGCCCGGCAGACGAGTCCGGGCAGTCGGGTTATGTGTATGATGGTTCCAACCCGATGCTGAATGCGGTCAGTCTGCGCCCGGGGGATGTCATTACAGCCATTAACGGCCAGCGCCTGGGTGATGTAGAACAGGACAAGGCGTTGCTGGATGACTGGCGGAACCAGAGCCAGCTGGATATAGAAATAGAGCGTGACGGATCCATACTCACCGTCAGTTATGCCATACCCGAACAGTGGCGCTGAACGGGTAATTTACAACAGGATGATATCGCCAGATGTATAACCACAAAACCAATCTTCTCCGGACCCTTCTGTTTGTAATCCTGCTACCGGTGATGTCGGTGGTTCAGGCCCAGGAGGAAACCTGGCGGCTTAACCTCAAGGATGCCGATATCCGGGCCTTTGTCACCCAGGTTGCCGATATAACCGGCTACAGTTTTGTGGTGGACCCCCGGGTAAAGGGCAAGGTAACGGTGTTGTCCAGCGCCCCCATGAACAAAGACGAAATCTACGACCTGTTCCTGGCCGTGCTGAACGTTCACGGTTTCACCGCCATACCCGGTGAGGAAGTGGTGAAGATTGTTCAGCAGGTAGATGCCAAGCAGTCTGCCGAGATTCTGGATCGCTTCCCTGTTACCCCTTCGGAACAGCTGATCACCCGGGTAATCCAGATCGACAACGCCAACGCCCTGGAGCTGGTGCCCATCCTGCGCCCGCTGGTGGCAAAGTATGGCCACCTGGCCGGTGTGGCGGCAGCCAATGCCCTGATTGTCAGCGACCATTCCTCCAACATTCAGCGCATTGAGCAGATTGTGCGTGAACTGGACAGCCCGTCGAAATACGAAGTCGAAGTTATCCAGCTTAAAGAAGCCTGGGTCGGTGACATGGTTAAGCTGCTGCAGGAACTGGCCCCGGATGAGCTGGGCCGCTCCGGTGGCGATAACGTGGCGCGCAAGTATAACGTGACGGCCGATGAGCGCAGTAACCGCCTGATTCTTCGCGGCGACCAGACCTTTCGCGACAAGATGCGTGGCCTGATCCGCCAGCTGGACCAGCCCTCGGCTACCGGCGGTACCACCAATGTAATCCGCCTTCGCCATGCCGATGCCAAGGTACTGACCGAGATTCTCAAAGGTGTGATGGGTGAAGTCGCCCGTGAAGCGCCCGGTGCCAGCGGTGCTGCCGGTGGTGGGTCTGGTAGCCGCCAGTCTTCCTCGTTTTCCGTGTTTGCTGACGAAGGTCTGAACGCACTGGTGGTGCGCGGTGAGCCTTCTCTCATGCAGGAGGCGGAGCAGATCGTGGCTGCCCTGGATGTGCGTCGTGCCCAGGTGATGATTGAGGCCGCCATCGTTGAAATCAGTGACGAGCTGGGCGACCAGTTGGGCGTTCAGCTTGCGGCCGGTGATGAATCTGTTGGCTCGGTACCGGCAATCGGCACCAACCTGACCAGCGGTGAAGGTATGGTGGGCCTGAACTCGGTCATCGGTGCGCTGGTGGGCGATATGATTCCCCAGCTTGGCGGCGGTATTACCATCGGTGCCGGCGAGCGGGACGAAAACGGAATTACCTGGGGCGTGTTGATTCAGGCGCTGTCGTCTTCCTCGGCCGCCAACCTGTTGTCGACGCCGAGCATCATTACTCTGGATAACCAGGAATCCGAAATCATCGTGGGCCAGAACGTGCCGTTCCGGACCGGTGAGTCTACGGTCACCGGGGACGGCACCACCAATCCGTTCACTACCATCGAGCGCCGGGATGTGGGCCTGTCCCTGAAGGTGACGCCAACCATCAGTGCCGATGGCCTGGTACGGCTGGTGGTTGAGCAGACCACCGAAGATATCTCTACCACCAACGTGGCCGGTGCTTCTGACCTGATCACTAACAAGCGGGAAATCAAAACCACGGTGCTGGCCGATGACGGCGAAACCGTGGTGCTGGGTGGTCTGATCAAAGACGACTACCAGGTGAGCAAAAGCAAGGTGCCGCTGCTGGGGGATATCCCGCTGCTGGGCCGTTTGTTCTCCTCAGAATCCGAAACCCGCGTGAAGCGTAACCTGCTGGTGTTCCTGCGCCCGACCATCATGCTGGGTAAAGACGAGAGCGTTGCGGCAACCACCGAGAAGTTCAATCGCCTGTGGGATGTGGACCTGAGCGTGCGTGAGAAGCTTGGCTTGCCCGCCCCGGACCAGCAGCCGTCTGTCGACATGCTGTTTGAAGGTCGTCGCCAGTAACAGACGCCGAATCGAAAAAGGCCAGGCTCCTTTTCAGGAACCTGGCCTTTTTATTTCGGCATGGCGAAATCAAAGTGGTGGCATCGGGCAATCCAGCTGGTCTGCCACCAGTCTCATCAGTTCGTATTCTTTTACATCTACCTTGCCGTCGTGGCTGATGCAGTAGCCACAGGCGTCGATGATGCCCGGTTTCAGGAGTGGCGACAGGCGGCTCAGCATATGCAGGGCTTCACTCAGCTGGCGCATAGACACTTTCTGTTCTGCATCCTGCTCTGTGCCGCTGCCAAAACCGGCCATGGCCTGCCGGTACAACTGTCCGGCTTGCTCGCTTGAGTCGCTGCCCGCCCGGGCAAACAGGCTCAGCACGCGGCTGATGGCCGGTAATACCTGCCGGTAGTTGCGGTATTTCACCGGAATGATCTCTTCGGCACCGGCACCCAGGTGGCGGTTCAGGAAGGTGGTCAGGGCCAGTTCGAACAGGTTCACCCGCTTGTCTGCTGCCACCAGCTTCTGAACATTGCTGATCAGCTGTTGTCGTTCGTCCGGGTCCAGCTTTCTCAGGGCGGGCATGGCCAGTTCCAGTACCGGGAAACGGGCGGAATCGCCCAGCCTTGCCAGGGTGGGCAGTAATTTGTCGAGCAGGGTAGCCTTGGGGCCCAGCAACGAATGTTCGGGAATCAAGGCAAGCCACTCCTGCTGTTGCTGGCCCGGCAGTTCACGGATCAACAGGCCATAGCAGAGTTGAATGGCGCCGGCCCGGGTATAGAGCAGGCTGCGGAAGGTGGATGGCAGTTGCTGCAGAAGGTGGGCCGCGAAAGCCTCGCTTTGGGGGGTAACGGTGCCCACTCTTTTCGACAGGGTGGCTGCGTTTTCTCCGGTGCCGGCGGCCAGCGTGGAGCGCACAGGGGAGAAGCGGTTGCCACCATGGCTACCGCGGGCGGGTTCGACGACCTGATTGATCAGGTCGCCAACGCGTGTGCTGGCGCTCTCTGCTGGCCTCTGGCGCAGGGCGCTGTCCGGTTCGGTATCCCTCAGCCGGCTGCGCAGCCGCGCCAGTAGCCCGGGCTGGATGGCGTTGATGCGTTCGTCGACGGGGGGATGCGAAGCCAGCAGGCTGGTGAATTTCATTCGGGCGGATTCGCCAAAACACATGTGGTTCATATCGCTGGCGTGGCTGGTGGTGTCCAGGTAGCCGCCTTTCATCCCGATTTTGAACAGTGCACCACCAATGCCTTCCGGATTACGGGTGAACTGTACCGATGACGCATCGGCCAGCATTTCCCGCTGGCGGGAGACTGCCGCCTGAATCAGTCGGCCGAAGAATACCCCCACATAACCGATGATCATCAGGGCCAGGCCCATCAGGCCGATCAATGCCTGGGCACGGCCATCGCGGTTACCACGGCTGCGGGCGCCACTGTAAAAACCGGCCCGCAGCAGGAAGTGGCCGATCTGGCCAATCATCAGGATACCCGCAAGCAGGGAAATAAGGCGCACGTTCAGGCGCATGTCGCCGTTGAAGATGTGGCTGAATTCGTGGCCCACCACGCCCTGAAGCTCGTCGCGGCTCAGGTGGGTGAGGGCGCCATGGGTTACCACCATCACCGCCTCACCAGGCGTATAGCCCGCTACAAAGGCATTGATGCCGGTTTCCTG
>Ga0098064_100037_pt1 | contig 26085 bp, 29 predicted proteins | sample 24BtaG_FD_77061 | JGI IMG/M metagenome (GOLD analysis project Ga0098064, IMG submission 77061) | Marine viral communities from Cariaco Basin, Caribbean Sea - 24B_WHOI_OMZ_CsCl | ecosystem: Environmental > Aquatic > Marine > Oceanic | place: Caribbean Sea: Cariaco Basin | collected 2014-11-08
AAAACCTAGATAAAGAAAAGTTCAAAGACCTATCAAGCGCTTTAGATAGCTACACTAAAAACATCCAACTCCTATCAGGAGAAGATACAGAAAAATCTAACATAACAGTAACATGGGAATAGATATTGATATACGGATAGAGATGAGGGGGGATAAAATTGACATAGATTTAAACGAATTAACAAGAGGCGACACCGAAGTCTGTAAACCCTACTATTATCACGAAAATAACAATACCTTACAAACCAAGAACGTGGGCAAAAGAGTTCCACGAAGCAAAACAAAGATGGAAGGTTCTAGTAATGCATCGTAGATCAGGTAAAACTACTGCATGTATAAATCATCTTATTAGAGACGCTTTAACCACTAAAGACTCACGTTATGCCTACATCGCACCATACTACAAACAAGCAAAACAAGTCGCCTGGGACATGCTTAAACACTATTCAAGAGTTATACCGAGTACGACGTTTAATGAATCAGAACTTAGAGTGGATTACCCAAACGGTTCGAGAATACAGCTCTTTGGAGCAGATAATCCAGATGCGTTACGAGGACTTGGCCTCTGGGGAGTCATCTTCGACGAGTACTCTCAACAGCCAAGCAGCATCTTTACAGAAGTTGTTAGACCAGCACTCGCAGACCATAAAGGATATGCAATCTGGATTGGAACTCCTAAAGGAAGAAATGACTTCTTCAGAATCTACGACGAACACAGAGAAGACCAGAAGTGGTACGTCAAGCTGCTCAGAGCATCTGAAAGTGGCATCGTAGACGAAGACGAGCTGGAGGATGCTAAAGCGGGTATGAGCCTTGATGAGTACAACCAGGAGTTTGAGTGTTCGTTTGATGCAGCTATTAAAGGAGCATACTACTCAGCACAGCTACAAGATTGTCGTCGAGAAGGACGAATAACTAAAGTGGATTACAATCCTAACGCTAAGGTAAGCACTTATTGGGATCTAGGAATATCAGATTACACTACTATAATATTTGTACAGAGAGCAGGAAGAGAGATACACATTATAGACTATTATGAAAACAACAACATGTCACTGGAAGATTATGCTATATTGGTCAGGGGCAAGCCGTATGAGTACGACCTACACCACCTGCCACACGACATAGCTAACAAGGAGCTGGGCACAGGTAAATCACGACAAGATATTCTAACTGAACATTTAGGGCACAATATTACAACAACGCCTAATTTAACGGTAAAAGACGGTATAGAAGCAGCTCGTAGACTGTTCCCGAAGTGCTGGTTTGATTCAGAGAAATGTGCAGCGTTAGTAGACGCACTGGCTAGTTACACTCAAGAATGGGACGAGAAAAAGGGTATGTACAGAGACAAACCGCTACACAATTGGGCAAGTCACGCAGCAGACGCATTCAGATACCTAGGAGTAGGCTACAAAGACGTACTAGAGACCAAGAGACCTAAATCAATAAGATCATCATTTACCCAAAACAGAACACCAGAATCAGTAAATGTAGCTTGGAGATGAGGATAGCGTGGCGCTTGACAAAAACAGCGAATTTGAGAGACAAGATTGGCTTTCTGTAAACAAAACGTCTCGGCAAAATGAAATTTAACAGATATGGTATAATATGCTAACAAGGTTACAAATAATCAAAGGAGCAAACGTGATCCCTGTTGACGCAGGGTGGTTAAATATGATACAATATGTCCGAGATGAAGTACCTTTTGGGAAGTTAACGATTGAATTTAGAGATGGGAAGCCTTTTGAAGCGACATTTATAAAAGAAACCATTAGATTTTAAGATGAGCTAGCAAAGATGCAGCTATCGAACTAACACTTTGATAGTATGCTAAGCTCGAATGATATTAAGAAACGCTGGTTACATTGCTGGGAAGCAAAGAGAGATGAGCTTGATCGTATTGAGAAGGCTTATTTGTGGATGTATGAATTTGAACGTCATTTAAGAAAAGGTGAAGAAGGACGTGCAGCTTATCGGTTCCCTGAAACTATGGGATATGTTATGAGACGTTATAATAATCTTTTAGAAGTATTACCTGAAGCGAGAGTAAGAGGTGACGGTGACGGTGTTGTGGGGTTGCAAGGAGCAATAGATCACTATAAAAGGGTGAGTAATATAGACCGTGTTAAGCAGTTAATTTTAGCTGATGCGGCTTTTTCTGGTACAGGATGTATGCAAGTTATTCCCACGATGTGGACAGCTAAGAACAAAAAGAAAAAAGAGTATGTGAAATATGATGGATTAAGTGCAGAGAGATGTGATTGGAGGCATTTTTTCCCTGCACCTGGATTTACTAATATACACGATCATACAGGTAGGCAAAGTATGCCGTATAACTTTAGGCGCAAGATCTATCACGTGGACACATTCTTCAACAAATATAAGAAGATGAAGGACGTGAAAAATCTTGATAAAGTTGAGCCTAGTTTTTGGAACGACGCCAATATATGGGGAGATGAAGACTGGGCGACTAGTCACGAAATACAGGAGACATCATCAGCGAAGGAATTTGTTGCGGTTTTGGAGTTGTGGGATCAAGAGGGAGATTATTTAGAAATGTACGCAAACGGAGGTGCACATATATATAGTTCTAAAGAGGGGATACCTTATGATCATAAAAGTTTACCGTTCCATATATATAGGAACGTACCAAGACTTGATTCGATTAACGGTTTAGGAGAAGTGGAGATAAATCTGCCTTATAACCTATATAGGGAGAGGATGTTGAATTTGGGGATAATGGATTCAGAGTTACAAGTACAACCAGCACAAGTAATAGCTGGTGATGTTAATTTTAATACTGAGGAGAATGAGCTTGAGCCAGGAGCACAGTTTACTTTAAGAGGCACAGGGTTTAGTGGAGATATACGTAAACACATCATGCCTTACCAGGCTGGAGGCGGGTTGAGTGGAGCAGTTTTCCAGATGATCCAGTTGATAGAGAATTCACGTATCTCTGTTACCTCAGACGACACAACGGCTCTTTATAGTAACCCTAACCAGTTAGCTACACAGACTTTGGCTAAGATGCAGACTCTTAATAAATCGGTTGATGCCACTACTAAGAGAAATATCTACGATTCAGAGTTTTATTTAGTAAACCAGATAGCTAGTTATGTAACAAACGAGTTCTCGGAGCCTTATAAGCTGGGGAAAGAGACTATTAATAGGAAAATAAAGATCAACGGATACGACGTAGTGCAAGAGAATAAGGATGCTGAAGTTAAGTTTGTCAAAGGACACGGTGCAGAGGGTGAATATTACCTGAACGAGAAAACAGGTGAGCTTTTTGATGAACAAGAGATAGAAGTTGTACCAGCTAAGCAGGACGAGGAACTTAAACGTGACCGTACAGAGAAGTTAATGCTTATGACACAAACAATATTCCAAACAGTGGCTAATTTAGCAGGTTCTAATCCTCAACTTATCCAACAGATCTTCGGTGATATGGACTTTCCTGCTTACTTGAAGTTTATGGCTAAGAACCTAGGTGTTGAGAAAGAGATTAAAGACATATTCCCTGTAGTAGCCAAGGAATCTTACGAGTTAGACGCAATTGACGAGGAGCATAAACAGATAATGGCAGGTATCACACCACCTATTAGACCTGATGAGGATAGTTTAGAAGAAATAGAAGCACATATGAGATTTAAGAACAGTGCATTCTTCAAAAAGAACGCTAAAAAGAAACAGAAAGACGCTTTAAATAAACATATTAACCTTACAGCTATAAATGCAGAACAACAAAACGCACAACCAGTTGCCGAAAGGCAAGAAGGCGCTCAAGGAGCTCCTGGAGGTATCGGGCAACCAGGAATTCAAGGCTGGAATCAAGTGGTGGGAGGAACGCCTCAGGGAGGAGGAGCTCAAGGCGGCATACCGACCCCCCCTACGCAAAATCAACCGAGTCCGCTTGGCGGAGCGGCTCAAGCTCTGCAAGGCGTACGTAGATGATATGAAATCAGCAATCAGGACACGTGAGAACAAGAAGAAGAAGAACATGGAGAAATTAGAGTTACAGAGAGCGTTCCGAGTAGAACAGATGAGACAGATCCCTTAGGAATTCACATAGAGGGCAAAAGCCTTCTTGTGAGCATCTAAGCTCAAAGTATAATTTAATTCTGTTATATGTCTGATGAAGTCACAACCGATGACAAAGCTGTTGAGGTGGAGGTCAAGGTAGAAGACGACACTAAAGAGCCAGTGAAAGCTGAGTCTCAAGGTGTAGTGGAAGAAACCACTCAAAAACACGAACCTTCGAAGCAAAGCCCAGAGGGGAAACGTTCAGCAGGACAAGTTATTGCTGATCTTGGTAACGAGAAAAAAGCGATAGCAGCAAGTCTAGTCAATTTGGCTAAAAGTAGTGAAGCAGCGAGAGTTGAAGCACAGAAAATGTTAGTAGCTGATCCCTCAATAGCTAGCTACATGAAAACTAAATTTGGCGAAGACTACGATCTTATCACTGGGGAGGAATCAGTTGTCAAAGATGGCGTTGATCTTGAGAAAATCCGTGAAGAAGAACGGACAAAAGCTCAAGCCGAGGTTATCAGAGAACAAATGAAAACCAACCAGGACAAGATGGTAGAGGCAAGGGGCAAAGAACTAGGTTTAAACACTGAGGAGTTTGAACAGTTCAAAGCCAAGGTGTCTATCCTAGGAGGAGACGAAGCAGCTATGGAAGATGCGGCGCTTATAGTTAATTCGACTAAAGCTACTGCACGACCATCTGTTGATTTACCTTCAGGAGGCGAAGCAGGCGCACCAGTTACTAAAGAGGTGACAATCACAACTGGTCTAAACGAGTTCGCTAAAGGAAGAAACCTTGATACTAAAACCTTTGCTACAGAGATAGACAGAGTTAAATCATTGCACACGGTAGACAGACTCGGGAAACCGACGATGGTCTTACCAGGCTTATAATTTAACACCATAAAACATGGCAGACTTTAGATTTGTTGGATCAGAGATCCCAAATGTTGGTCCTGTAAGCGTTGTAAAGGACGTTGTTTCAGGGACTGCAGCGTCAATTGACGAAGGTGACCTGTTCCGTGAAGACGATGGTAATCCAGGGTACGTAAAAAAATGTGCTAACGGAGACACTGATACTCTGACAAAAAACAGAGTTTATTACTGTACTAAACAGTCAACGGAGACAGCTGGAGCAGACGGCGTAGTCCAAGGCATCTGGTGTCCTTCAATGCGTATAGAGGGGGTTCCTACTACTCCAGCTAACCTGTTACAAGCAGTAATAGATACTCGTGTAACACTAGACGTTTCAGGAGGAGTACAAAAGATTAACGAGAATGATACAACTAACGGATTCATGCGTATTGTTCGTCCAGAAGGCGGTGCGAGTAATTTCGACACAACCAACGGGTATGACACAGCAGTTATCGTGAATGAACACGAGAACTAGAATTATTTCTTAATAACTAACTAATATGAGTTTTACAGGATTAAAACCATCCGAGATTGACCTTCTTGTGAAGAAAGAATATCTTGCTGGTTACGAAACTTATCAACCTGTTGGGCCAATGATCTTTAACCTAGATACGCCTGATAGATTGAATGAAAAAGAAGCCGTTACTTCGGCAGATGGAGATATCCCACAAGTAGCTGAAGGTGCAGCTTATCCACAATCTCTAACAAGAGAATTGGGGACTGTTACCTACACTTCTGTGGAATACAAACGTAAATTCGGGATCACAGCTCTAATGGACGACTTCTCAAATTATGGTACTACCATGAAAACAATGAAGAAGGCAGGTTACAGAGCTAGATACAAACAAGACGACCTAATGGAAAGTGTTCTTAGTGGAGGTTTTGCTACAACAACAGTATGGGACGGAGGTTATCTGTTCTCAGCAACTCACTCAATAGGCGACACAGGACAACAACAGTCTAACCTAATCACAGGTGCTTTATCAGAGACAACACTAAATGAGGCTTATGTCAAACTGGCAACAATGAAAGATCACGAAAATCTTGTTATGCCTTTAGATGTGGCTTATTTGGTTGTTCCAGCTCAGTTACATAAGAAAGCTACTGAACTAGTGAACTCACCAGACGGTCCAGAGACAGCTGATAGAAAAAAGAACTTCCTAAACACGCTTAATATTAAAGTGGTTTGTTGGAAACTTCTTGACGCTTCTTCAACGACAGCTTGGTTCATGTGTTCAGAGAAAATGTGGCACACCTTGACAGCTTATCAAAAAGTACAACCTAACATGAAATTCTATATCGACGATGATACGGACAATATGTGGGAGAAAGTTCGTTTTGTACAAACACAAGGTGCTACAGATTACCTAGGCGTGGTTGGTTCACTTGGTACTTAATTAAACTGGGGAGGTGTTGACGCTCTGTAGGGACAGAGTCAGTAAACCTGAAAAGGAAGATAGCCTCCCCATTATCCCTTAACAATAATATAATGGCTAAAAACAACACATACCCTAACGCTACATTCCTAACGAATGGGGTACAAACAGATATTGGATATCTGATTAACACAGCAGTGCAGCCTACTGACACTAGTTCTTATCTGTTTCACAGAATTGGTACAGATGTATACTGGTGGGACGGTTCAAGCTCTGTGAAGGTAAACAGTTCAGGTGGTGGAGGAGTTACAGGATCACTTGATAACGCCTATTCTATTGGACAAGACGTTTCAATGGACGAGGGTGCAACAACATGGACTGACGCTACGGCGGGTGCAGCGAATATGTTCGAACTCGTAAAAAGCGGTGCAGGCTCAGGTAATATGCTTGATTTCGCTGTTGATGCAGCGCTTACAGGTAACGCAATTGACATTGATATGAATCTTGGTCTTGGTGCTAAAGCTATCTATATAGATGGTGGTAACGGTACAAGGACAGCTGATCTTATTGATGTTAAACATGATGGAGACGGTAATGTTTCAGTTATGAACGTTACTGCTACTAATACTGGTAATGACGCTATCTTTAGTGTTGTTATGAATGGTATCGGTTCAGATGCGGGAGTGTTTAATATAGATATGAACGCGGCTGTTGGAGCTGAATGTTTCTATATCGACGCAGGTGGAGGCACTAGAACAGCTAACCTGATAGAGATTGTGAACGACGGTGATGGGAACGTGGATGCAATTAGTATTGTGTCTACTAATACTGGCTCAGGATCAGTATTAGATATCAATATGGACGGGATTGATACTGGTGAATGTATTAATGTTGATATGAATGCAGCCGTTGGCGCTGAATTCTTGCTACTTGATGCAGGAGGCGGGACAAGAACCGTAAATTTGATCGAAGTTACAAACGACGGTGATGGTAATGTGGATTTCCTTTCAATAACTGATACTAACACTGGTAGTGGTGCGGTATTTGACATCAACATGGATGGTAATGGTGGTGGTTCAGTGATAGACGTAGACATGAATGCTGCTATTGGGGAAGAATTCCTTATCTTAGACGCAGGTGGTGGAACAAGGACTGTAAACCTATTTGAGATCACTAACGATGGTGACGGTAACGTAGATCTATTCTCTATTACTGACACTAATACAGGTAGTGGATTCTTGTTCGACATCTCTATGGATGGAAATGGCGCTGGAGCAGTATTTAATGTTGATATGAATGCGGCTGTGGGTGAAGAGTTTTTGGTTCTAGACGCAGGCGCAGGTACACGGACTGTAGATTTGATTGTTGTGACTAATGACGGAGATGGTAACGTTTCTTTCTTAGACATCACAGATACAAATACTGGTACAGGTTCTTTGATCGACATTAGTATGGACGGTAACGGAGGCGGAGCCGTGATTGCTTGTGATATGAATGCCGCGGTTGATGAAGAGTTTATACTTCTTGATGCAGGTGCTGGAGCTCGTACAGCAGATTTAATCTCTGTAACTAACGACGGTTCTGGAAACGTAGCTTTCATGAATATAACTGATACAAACACAGGGTCAGGCTCATTGTTTGACATTAGTATGGATGGTAACGGAAGTGGCTCTACTATAAGTGTGGATATGAACGCTGCCGTTGGAGAAGAGTTCCTTTACATTGATGGTGGTGCAGGCACAAGAACAGTAGATATGATAGACGTACTAATGGACGGTGATGGTAACGTAGGTGTACTTGACATAACGGTTACTAACACTGGTAGTGGTAATATCATCGAGGTTGATGTTGACGCGATCCATACAGGAACGGTGTTTACAGCTTCTTATGGTACTTCAGCGGCGACAGGTGATTGTATATCTCTAGCTATGGGAACAAACGTAGCAGGTAGAGCTATCGCGATCACTTCAGCAGCTACAGGTGTTTCAGGTGAAGGTGCAGCTATCGACATTACACATACTGGCGACTTGGCAGCAGGTGCAGATGTAATGAACATAACTTCATCAGGAAATATTTCGTCTACATCTAATCTTCTTGCTCTTGAACAAGCAACAGGTGCAGGTACAGCAGGTGCTAACGCTCTTTATATCAACGCTACAGGTACAAACGTGGAGGCGATCAAGGTAGATGCAGGTGCAGTTGTGTTTGATGAAACATTGACAGTAACAGGCGCAACTACGCTAACTGGAGCGGTAACAGCGACAGCAGGTGTACAAAGTGCAGCAGTTGCTCGTACAGCTACGGCTGACGGGTTGACTACAGGTATTATCGCAGCTGGTACAAGCTTTGTAACAGTAACCTCAGCTAGTGCGAATAACATTATAGCTTTACCAGCAGCAGTTGTTGGTAACGAGATTTGGTTATATAACGCGGCTAACGGTTATGAATTGCGAACTAAAGCGGGTGATAACGAGACAATCAATGGAGTAGATAGTGATGGAACGAACGAATTAGCTATTGCAGCTACATATACAGTTAGATGTAACTGTGTTGCAGCTGGTACATGGATAGCAGTAGCTTGGGATTCAGCAGGCGCAGACGTTGCGGCTCTGGTTCCAGATGCAGCTTAAAAATAGTTTTTCTTGGGGGGTCAATCTGGCCCCTCACCATAAGATTATTTTTAACCACAAAACGTATGGCAATCAGATATGTTAATCCACATACATTTCTAAGTGCTAAGGCTGCTACAGGCGCAGGGACAAGCTTAAAAGTCTCAGACCACAGGCATATTGTTGTCGCAGTAGCAACGGCTAGTAGCGCTAATTTAACACTTCAGGCACAGGGGAGCATCGGCGCAGAGGCAGGACAAGTAACTTCTGACGGAGTAGGGACAGAACCAACCTGGTCAGGTGCTCAATCAGCTACTAATCACTGGGATTACGTAGCCTTGAGTGATTATGACACAGCGGTAATCACAGCAGGAGCTACAGGGTTTGTTGTAGCAGGAACAGATGATTACAAGCTTTATGAAGTTAATGTAAATGGCCTTCATTGGCTTAACTTTAACGTAACAGCTCGAAGTGCAGGTAACGTAACAGTGTGGGCAGTAGGATACACTAACCAATAATATAAATGTTTCACCCAGACTATTTAGGAGGAGGATTTAGTGCCACGTTTGTAGACGTGACTATAACAGGAGATCTAGATTTTGGATCAGCTTCTGTACAGTCTTTGTTTTTGGGTGACAATGATGAATTGAGATTTGGTAACACTGCAGCAGCTTCTAATGCTCAATTAACGTGGGAAACAGCTGATGCTAATGCTAATTGTCTTTTATTGTCGCTTCCAACAGGTGGAGGAACAGATGTGCCTGTGTTGGCGATAACAGACGCTAGTGGATATCAGCAAGATTTAGGGTTGTTTGACGGCATTACAGACCCGACAATAGGGTTGTTAAACGCAGCAGGAAGTGTAGCGGGAACGTATTCTTGGCAACAGATCAACATGGAAGGGCTTGTTAATGAAACAGCTTACAACTTCAGCATTATCCAGAACGCCACAGGGTCAGCGGTTAGTGGAAAAAGATGGATAAATATAGAAGCTTTAGGAGGTACGGGTTATACAGGTACTAATAGAATGATTTATTTGAGAACTCAGGATAGCAATGTAGCCTTTTTAGAGGGGAACAGCGGATCAGGAACAACGGTTCTTTTAGAGAGAGACGGGACACTTAACTTAGCAGGAGAGCTTAACTTTTTCGGAGAAGGAGTTTTAACATCAGCTACAGCAGAGGACTTCACTATACGGCCAGGCACAGGAGGGAAGTTTATTATGGACGCATCAGTAGTGATAAGTCCTACAGCGGTTCAAACGTTAGGCGCAGCAGATCAGATAAGCCCCACAACATCTTCTGTAGATGTCCAGAGCGATGGAGGAGCAGTGACTCTTACAAGTACGCCACATATAGATTCAACAGGTGTTAATAACGGAGAAAGACTTAGAATATGGGGAAGAAGTGATACAGACTTATTAACATTACAGGATAATTCTAATCTAGCAGGAAGTGATTTAAAAATGAACGGGAGTACTAACTTCACGCTAGGCTTAGGAGATAATATCGAATTTGAATATAGACTTGCGGACGGCGTTTGGTACGAAATATCTAGATCGGACAACTAACAACATAAACATATGCCAGATCAAGGCGGTGCAGGCAGCACAAATACATATCCCATTCCAAGAGACGTAGCAATACTGACTACTAACTCTAACCAATTGAAAGTTGGGCAATCAGCTGCTACAGCTTCAACACAAGATTATGATGTTAATGGTGCTTTAAATTGGACTTTCCAAGATCCTGCTTTAGATCTGATCTATGGTGGCGCAGGCGCTGCAGGGTTGGACCTTTCGTTATTTCATGACTCAGCTAGTCCAGCAGATGGTGACACCCAGAGTATAAAGTTTGATTTTAATGACGATGGTGATACAAGAACAACGTTTGGGTCTATTATAGGAGAAATACAGGACCCCTCAGCTGCTTCAGAAGATGGGATAATGCGGTTCAAAGTGATGGAAAATACCAGTCTTACAGAATATATGAGATTAGACGGGACTAGTGGAACTGCGAGTATCGTGTTTAGTAAGCCTGTAGTGTTTAGTGAGTCTATTTTTGGAGGAGAGTTTAAACATTTTGTATCAATGTTTGATTTTGAAAATGAATACGCTAGCTATGACGTTTCAACTACATATGTTCATCCCACAGCTACAGGAGACAGAATTAGGGCAACTCTTACAATACCTACACAAATGTTTGGAAAGACTGTACATATTGAACAAATCACAGCATATGGTCGCGCTAATGACAGTGCGGCAGATTTTGACTTTTCTTTAATAGCAATTGACCTTGACGGCACAATCTCTTTCCCATTTTCAGAATCCAACATTTGGAATGGAGAATCGGGGACAAATTTGTCAACTAACCTTTTAGGAGGAGCAGAAGATTTTGATTTAGAAAATAAAGCCTATTTTATTGTTCTTAACGTAAACAACACATCGACTCCAACAGATGTATACTTCTATGGTTTTGAGTTCACTTACACACTTAATAACTAATTTAATAATATGTTTAATTCAAGTTCATCAATAACACCAGTCTCTTCAGCGGATAGTACGGATAATGTATATATGCGCGACGTGGTTGGTAATAAGTCGGACGCAGCGGCAGCAGGGGCAGTTAGTACAACGGAATCCCTCATGGCTTATGCTAAACAAAATGTGACAGCAGGAATAGCTCTTGACGGATTTCACGATGTCCCTAGTGCTGATAGCGCAGATAACGCTCAAATGCGAGACGTTTTAGGGAACAAAACAGATACTACAGCGGGAAACTCAGCCGTAGCCCTATTAAAACAGCTAATCACTGCAACTGGGCAAGTGCCTGTTACAAAAGCTCTTACTTTCTCTAACGACACTGGGACAGTAAATTTGTTCACAGTAACAGGAGATGTTCACGTAGAGATTGTGGCAGTTTGTAAGACAAATGTAGCGTCGGCAGCAGCAGGAAACATAAGATTAGGAGTGTCAGGAAATGACGAAGCAATGATCTCAGACACTTTGGCAACAGACTTAGACGCAAACGAGTTCTGGAACGATAATTCGCCTACTTCAAATATACAAGCAGCAGATAGAGTGAGGAGTTATGATATTTCTAACGGGGACGATGTGATTCTTACCTTAGACGCACAAGTAGATAGTGGAGCAATAACTTTTTATTGTCGCTGGTGGCCATGGTCAAGCGACGGGAACGTAGTAGCAGCCTAACAAAACCATATGCACTTAAAACCATCAATACCAACAGGAAACGACTGTACTCAGTTCATGTGTAGCGACATGTATTGTGTTGACGCAACTCTTGGAGGGACAGGTGCTCAAGTGGTGAATGTTTTCGAGTTCACTGGTACAATTCTAATCATTGACCAATGGGCAGAGATAACCCGAGTAGGGACCCTAACAAACCTAACAAACATGTACGCGACTGTTTATGATGGTACGAATACGGTCAATTTAACAGCGGACGGGGCAACCTTAAGTGGAGCGCCAGTGGGATCTTTCTTCACAAAAGACAAGGTGGCAGCACAAACATACTCAGTTTGCTTAGCAGACGAAGTACGCCTATTAGAGACACTTGGAGACAAAAAAGCTGGTAGACCTTTTACAGTAACAGCGAAAAATGGAGCGACTAATTATATAAGATTTCATTACACAACCACTGATAATCCTGTCGATTTTGACATGAAAATATTTTTTGAATATCAGGTCCAGAACGGTGGTTCTTTATCAATAGTTACTTAACTTTAAAACTATGCCAATAGCAGCACACATCGCAGATAGAACAACAACCTGGGACAAAGTAGAAATACTTGAAGAACACGCACATAGCCAGAGTAAGTGTTATCCAACTTTAGCGGGTGGAGTAGCGGTCCTTGGGGGGGCAGCTTGGACGCTGGGAAATTTTGTGGAAATAGTCCCCGTAAACACTATTACCGAAGATTTTGATATCCACTACGTTAGTATTGAAGATTTGGACGCGGTAGATACTTACGAGATAAAGCTCTACGTAGAGACCACCCTTATAAGTTGTGTACGAGTAACTAAATCAGCGAATCAAGACTCTACTACCCAAGTACCTGTGCAAACACCAGTCCTAGCAGCAAATTCACAAATACAAGCAAAAGTTGCAACTAGCGGGGGAGGAGACACGGCTACAATAGCGCTTCATTATCATGTTTATTAACAACAAACACATGAAAAAAACAATTACATCAATAGTTATAGCAGGCAGTTTAATGGTTTTGCCTGCCTGTACGTCTGCTGAAAGCGCGTCTTATGAGGCGCTAACTGTTGTGACTCCAGTGCTAGAGACCTATCAGCTTGGGCCAGATGTAGACATTGTAAGAGCTAAGACAGCTGCGTTTTGGTACGTAGAAATTCAAGCGGCAGCAATTTATGAGGGGAACAGTTTTATAATAGACAACACAAGAAAGTACGATGTTGTTTATGTAGAGACTCTTACAGATCATTTAATAGAAGGAGAAGAGAGCGTGAAGGTGCAACCAGGAGAAACTTTCGAGTTTTATGTCACTGATAACGAGATCGAAATCCTAAACTAATTAATATGCCTAGAATAACAGGATTCTCAACAGTTGATAAAGAGCAGATGATGCAACAGCTTAAAGACGCAGGCACAACAGTAAAAATGCCTTTCGTAGCAGAGGGGTTAAAAACATCAAAAAACCCACTAGACGGGTTTACAGTAAAGAACTCTGATGGATCAACTTTAAATATAAACAAAACGGGGTGGTTCTGGTAACACTAACAATTCTGAAATGGACGATGAGAAAATATCACAATTCATGGGGGAGATGAGCACAGATATGAAATGGGTGAAAAAGACACTAAAAAACGTTGTAGACGACGCAGAGAACAGATACGCGAAGAAATGGGTAGAAAAGACCCATTTAGCACTCCTCTTAGGAGCTATTGGCTGGACGCTTACACAGCTATTAAGCCTTATACCAAAGGCATATGCAGCATTTAACATCATACAATAATGGAAAAAATGAGAGCAGTTGTATACACATTAATGTTAATAATCGGGATACTATTAGTTAATTCTATTGTGCAATTGATAGAGGTACAAATACAAATAAGAGACGGTAACCAAGAGGCAATGGAGGTGAATAGAGAGCTAAAACAGGAGACAACAGAGTTCTTTACATGGTACAGGTATGAAATGGAAGCAACAGAATAATTTAACCAAATAAAATATGCCCAGAACAGCAATGACAAACAAGAAAACAGCCAAAGTGATGCGTCACAAAGGCACAGGTAGGACCATGACTAAGAAGAAAAAACACAACTCAAAGAACTATTCTAGAAAACATTATGCTTAACCAATAACCAATGTCCACTTATAAAATAAAGCAAATAAAAGGATTCCCAGGATATTGGGTAGATACGAATGGGTGCGTTTGGTCACAACGATGGAAAAGAACAAGAAAACATTGTGGGCTTGCATATAGAAGGAAAATGAAGTTATCATCTCAAAAAACGGGGCATTTATATGCTCGTTTGCGCAATGATGGGCGATACAAATACTGGGCTGCGCATAGACTTGTAGCATTAATGTTTATGCCAAATTTAGAAAACAAACCATGTGTTTGTCATAAAGATGGAAATCCTAGAGATAACCGTGTCGAAAATCTATACTGGGGAACTAAAAAAGAAAATACTCAAGATATGTGGAGGCATGGGACAATGCACTGTGGGGAAAAAGTAAAGAGTGCAAAATTAAACACTGAAAAGGTTAAGCTAATCAAATTGCTTTATGCGTTTTTTGATTGGAAACAAAAGAAAATAGCGAGACTATTTAAAGTTGATCCCAGCAACATTAGTCGAATTGTTAATAATCATTACTGGAAACAAGTATTATCTAACCACTAAAATTATATCCACTTACAGCACATACAACACGAAGGTTGAAATAAAGCTTGCGAATACGAGTGAAATTTTCTACGACGAGGAAATGAAGCGTGATGAGATGAACAACACTATCTCAGAGATTCTACGCGATTATGACATTCCTGCTTTTAAGAAGCGCGCAGAGATAACATTTGACTCAAACGGATTAGCTGCTTTACCTAGCGATTATTTTCGTATGGTGAAACTGTGGGACGTCGATTCTAATAGCGTACAAACAAATGAATATCATTACATTGTGGAGGACGAGTTCGACACTTTGGCAGCAACAACAAGCTTTTATTGGACAGAGGACTATGTAGTAGCTGACGCTGCGCGGAAACTTAAAATCCTACCAACTGACGCAGGAACCCTACAAATACGTTATATAAAAACTCCTACTACGTTAGAAGACGCCTCAACAGAGAGCGGATTATCTAGTGACTGGGACGAAGCAGTAGTCTTTGGGACGTGTTACAGGCTGTTTATGAACGCAGGGCGCATAAATGAAGCAGGAGCGTTTAAAGGGCAATATGATAGCGCTGTTGGAGAGGTTATGAACGCTACTAAAAATAGAGGAGGAATAAAAGAAAACAATAGAATTAGATCAGTCTTTGAAAGACGATCCCTACTTGGAGGTTTCCAAGCTAACGATTATGACTGTACAAGATAACTATGCCATCTAAAACAAACAATCGGTATCTAGCAATAACCCAGTTCGCTGGTATAAATACGAACCAAGACGCTCGTAGGATACTGCCAAACAAAGACACTGGAGGCATTGCTGAGGCTACTATTATGGACAATGTTGACATAAATCGTGAGGGGGCCATGATAACAAGTTATGGATTCGATAAAGTTTCTGAGGGCCCAGGGACAGGAGGCGTTTTAAATCTTTTAAACTACGAAAAAGATGAAACAAATAGATACCTTATTATTACTCATGATGACGATCATTATTCTATTACACCTACTAATACAACATGGTCTACGTCCAATCTAGGAGATTACGGAGATGTGGCTACAACCGTAGGTGGCACAGTGTACGTAGGAAGCGCAGGAGACCGTTTAGCTATACTAGGCAACGAAATTACTGCTAACGTAACTCAGAAGGCCGATTTAAGCGCCGCAATGACTGACGTGACTGGAGGGCCACCAGATGGGCCTATTATGGCAACTTTTATGGGTAGACTATTTGTTGCTAGTGGGAAAACCCTGTATTACACAAATGTAGACGACGAAGATGATTGGTCTGGAGGTGGAACTATAGGGTTTAACGACATTATCAGGGGATTAGTCGTAGATGGACAACGACTCCACGTAATAACAAGAACGTATAATCAGGGTGTTTTCTTTGGATTTGATGATAACTTTGCTATTTCAACACCTCAAAAAGAGCCATACGAGAATCCTTTCGGGTGTTTGGCGCCTAAAACTGTGCAAAGAACAGGTAATAACGCCTATTACTGGAGTGATAGAGGGGTTTTAATGCTAGGAGCTGAACAAGGGTATGATAATCAAGGTATACCGCGTGTAAACAGTTTAAGTAAAGATATTGAACCTAGTCTAGCTTTTGCTAACAAAGGGGCGCGTGATAAGGCAAATTCGGTTTATTGGGGAGAAGAACAACAATATTGGATGGCGTTACCGTATGATCGTAGTCAAGTGCCCTCTTTAACGTTTGTACGAAACGAGAATTGGGACGCATGGACTACTAGAAGTGGATTTTATCCAGGAGATTTCGAGCTGTTTAGAAACTCTGATTATGAACACGAGCTATATTTTGGAGATGCTAATAGTCCTACTTTGTACAAATTTAACAAAGAAAGGTACTCATATGATGGGTTTGGGTACACAAGAAAATGGAGATCAAAGGTCTTCACAATGGGTGATGGTAAACGATTCAAAGGATTTAACAGGTTAGATCTGGCAGGGTCTATGGACGCAGGGACAACGTTTGATGTGACTATCCAGGTAGATAACACAACAAAGAAATATCGCATAGACAACACGTTCCTTATAAAAGACTCGTTTAGCAATTATATCGGTGATGATTGGATAGGTGACGCATATTTAGGAGGTGACGCACCTAGTGAGAGTCGATTCAAGAGGTTTTATGCACCTTTAGATTTCCCAAGAGAACTAAGAGAAGGGCTAGAGCTACAAATAACTATCGAAAACAACGGAGAAGAGCAACCCTGGAAAATAGATTTTCTTGGTATAGATTACGAATTTAGACCAGTAAAACAAACACCAGGAAGACGCTACGTAAACACACAAGTACAAACCTAACAACATAATATGGCAACAGCAAACTTAATCAGGCAGGAAACAGCTTTAACAGGGCGTATAGTGACAACTAGCATCACTGAAACAGCTGTAACTATAAAAGCAGAATTTGAAGATCGTAAAACAGGCGTAGCTCGTGAGCCTCAAGCCTCAACGAATGTTTTCACGTTAAGTAAGGATACAGACAGGTTTGAGACAATATTCGCCGATTCACATACAACCTCTGGTGGTGTGACCACTATCACGGTGAATGCCGCAGGTAGGGACCTTTTGAAATACGGTATATTAAGTGGTGACGCCTCAGGAAGTAAACATCCCATCAATTCAGAGATAGGATGTGCAGAAGTGCATCTAGGGGTAGAAGAGTTGAATAACGTTATAGACGGAACGCTAGGCACAAGCTCTAACACTTTTAGGGTAGGAGACGAGACTGATTCAGATATTTATTATTACGCCCAGAACGCTGATGGTAATAAACCTTATATAAAATATGACGCTGGTACTAGCAAGTGGGTGTTCGCTAATGATGGATCTAGTGAAACTGACGTGGGTGGCGGAACTGGGTCCATCACTGCGGGTGACGGTATAGATATAACTGCAGGGGTAGTAAGTCTTGATCTTAAATCGAACGCAGGACTAGAGATAGACACAACAGAATTGGCTATAAAACTAGTATCTGATGGAGGAATAGATGTTGGCGCTAACGGTTTAGAGATCAATTTGGCTGACGCTTCTTATACAAATGGTCCGTTAGCTACCGTGATTTCAGATGTAACAACTACATCTACCGAACTTAACCAATTAGACGGGATCAGCGGAAACGTAACAGACACCAATTTAAACACCATGACTGCTGGACCTAGTAGTGATGCAAGTGCTTTACATAAACACGCAAGCGCAACAACTTCTTATACAGCTTATGAGACGATAACAACTGATGACGCAGTAGCGCTGCTACCTATAGAGGTTAAACATCATACACAATTAACAGAGGCAGATCTAGCTCTGGGAGACAATAACGCTAGAAGAAGATATTCAATCAAATTCACACCTAGTAGAGTCCCTAATTTTACTACAAAGAAATTTAGGATGAAAGACTCAACAGGAAACTCAACGATGACGCTTAAGTGTACTATAGAAACAGACAACGGAGGAGAGCCAAGCGGCACACCTGTAACAAATGGAACGGCCAATACAGTTGATTCTTCAACATTCACAACTAATTACGGAGACAAAACATTCACATGGGGAGCAGCTCCAGTAATGGTTGCGGGAACTGTTTATCATCTAGTGATTGATGCACAAGGTACGGATGCGGTTGACTATGTTATAATTGGTGTAAATAGCACGTATGACGAAAATTACCTTACGTTCACTAGGCAAACATACGATATAGGAGCTGGAACATGGGGGAACAGTGTTACAAACGCTACTCCGTTCTTCTGGACAGTTTCAGAGGTACATAGTTTAGGGATGGCGCTTTGTCCAACTGACGCAAACTTTGGAGGAAGAACATGGCCGTTCATAGGCTTTGCCAAAGCTGGAGGCAGCGCTGGTGATAGTATAGACGTTTATACTGACACTGTGCCTGATCTAAGCAGTTTAGAAGAAGGTATAGACTACTGGATAAGTGAAACTGCTGGAGAGATCAGCACATCTAAACCTAATATTAGATATAATGGGACATCTACCTCGTTTGGCTATAGGGTTGGACAAGCTATATCAAAAACAGATCTCAAAATAGACAAAGGAGAAAAATATGTTTGGGGAACCATATCGGGATCGGCTACTACGGTTACCGAGGTAATTACATGGTTCAAGCCTAAAGTAGTAGAAATAGAAGGTGGAGCGACTAAAGCGACAAGTCCTAATAGCTGGACAACTTCAAATGGTATATATGATGGAACAAACAACTATGGCGCGACACAAGCTGCAACCGATGGTAGTTCGGCTACGTCTGGTGTTGAAACTGACAAGTCGTTTGGAGCATCAAGTAACTTTGCAGGTGTAGGATCAGCTATAAGTGATGGAGGATTCACGTACACCAACACCAAAGGAGGAACAGAGGTAAACTTTGCGTTCTTGTGGAAAGCTAAAGCATAATAATAACTTAAAATACAATGCCAGATAAACCATATTTACGATTGAGAGGAGAGAAAGACCCATTTACTGGCGATCCCAGTGGCGTTTCGGGAAGACTTCAAGTATTTGACCCATCAACCCAAAAGTCGTTTTCGTATGTTAGTGCTAAAGGAAAAGAACTATTAGGCGCAACGCCAGGCACAAAAGCATCCGCTAGCCGAATGGAAAGACAGAAGGTACAGGGAACACCAGGAGAACAGCCTATCGAATTTGGTTTAACAAGCCAACAACCTACACAAGAAGCACAAAGTTTGCCAGGCACAGAAGGGCAATTGTTAGAACTATCAGAAAGCTATCAAACAGCTTTAAGTAATCTAAACAAAATACTAGGAGAGCAAAGAGATGTTTTTCAACAACAATTAGAAGCAACGGAAAAAGAAACAGGCATGAAACTAGATCTATCAAACGAAATGATAGGTAGAGAAATACAAGCAGCAATGCAAGAAGGGACAGGAGATTTTTCAGAAGTGATAAAACGGAACCTTACACCACAAAACACAGCGCAACAAATAGAAGGACTACAAGTCTTAGCAGATCAAGCAGTTGAAGCAGGACTAGACCCAGAAATAGCACAGGAGGCTGTAGACGCAGCTAACAGAGGCGTCCCACTACAACCCCTTATGGAGTTCCTACAACAGCAAACACAGGCCCCAGTAGCGGCTGAGGGAGAAGCTGTGGGAGAAAGCCCTACTGACATATCTAATGAGGCGCCAGAAAACACCAACCCATCTATAGGATATGATGTAAATACTACTCCAGAGGTTACTCTGCCAACAAGTGAATTGGTAGGGAATGCTCTAGACAGCGTTACATCACTAGATAGCAACTCAATTTTATCAACTCTAGCAGGATACGGGCTAGATATGTCAAACATGAGTTCATCTGAGATGCTACAGGTTATGCTCCTACAACAGGGCCTCTCGGTAGCAGAAGATCCCACTGTTAGCAATTTCCTTATGCAGCAAGCTGGAAGAGCTACAAGCACATTTGAAACAGCTATGCAGGCGTATGAAAACAAAATATCTGAAATGGATAAGATACTAAGTGGTGAAGAGGTTGTACCTACTAGTTACGAATCTTTGGCTGCTAAGGCTTATAAACAGGCGTCTGGCTTACAGATGGAAAGCGTTGAAGCGGAAAAAGATTGGCTGACTACACAATATGATGTGTGGAGTGGTCAAGAAAGAGACAAGAGAGGACGCCTAGAGGGGTATTTGAAGGCTAAGCTGTATGCATCAGGCGCACAAGATAGCAGTGCAGGACTAGCAGCAATGGCGCTATCAGTAAACGCTGCTGACCTAAACATGCAGCTAAAACAAGGCGAGTATCAGTATGCCATGTCTAAACTAAACATTGAGAGTAGAAGCATAATGAGTAACTTTACTAACAACGTAGTAAAACTAGGACTAGACGCAGAGAATGCTAAGGAGTTTGCTCAGTCTAGTTTTGATGAAAAGATGTTTGAAATAGAGGGGATGTTAATAGCTGACGAGAGAGAGAAAGACAAAATGAAATTAGAAGCTTTGAGTGGGTTTACTGATAAAATGTATCAAATAGATCAAGACAAAAAGGCGCAAGCTAGGTGGGAATACGAAAAGAGTTACCAACAAATAAGAGACAAAGTAGATGATGCTTATAAGCTAAGTGGTCAAATGGGGACTGTCCATTTTATTGATCCAGAGACTGGAGAGGTTACAGATAGTGGTGTTCCCACTTTTGATAGGGAAAAGTGGGAAGCTACGAATTGGCTTGAAACGGCAAAATACGAACAAAATGTTTACAACGACTCTTGGAATATGTCTATGGACTTATTGGAGGGAGGGATGTACGAAGCTGCTGCTATGGCGATAGGTGAAGATCCAGGGTTTTTTTATGGATTCGAAACTCTAGAAGAGAGAAAGTTTGCACTAGAAGAGGCCAAGGCGGCATCTACGCTAGGAAATTCTTTGTTCCCTTTTATGGTTGGAGATGGTAGCGCAATCACTACAATGTATTCAGATGGGAGCCACGGGGGGCAATGCGGAGACTTTATACATAAGTTTTTCGATATCCCTTCTATGGGGAACTCGCTACAAAATAAAATTGACAACCTAATCAACACTCCTAATGGATATACTCCGAATGTTGGAGATATTGTGGTTACAAACGAACATCCTACTTATGGACACGTAGCTATAGTCAATGCGATAAGCCCTGATGGAACAATGACCCTTACTGAGTCAAACTATGTAGGAAATGAGATTGTTTCTAATTATAGGACTATTAACACTGGCAGTCCAAAAATAATGGGATACCACACTGGCGACTTGAAGCCTGACATCAAAAATGCTATGAACTCTGGAGCAGTAGTGGGAAATGTAGAAGCCCAGGATGTTTTAAATCAGTTCAATTCCGTAGCGCTTAGTTTATCAGAGAATACAAGAGAATTTGCACAGAGTAACTTCAACAACCTAGTGGCCTCTGGCGACATAGAGGGAGCAAAAAACTATATTGACTCAATTGCGTATTCTTCGATGGGAGATGCTAGAAAAGAAGACTTTAATATGTATGGAATGGTTATGCAGGGGGTGGAGGATTCAAACAATATAATAGATAGTTTCCAAGGAACAAAAATTGATTTATGGAAAAACATTATTGAACAGAAAAAGCCACTTGTTAAACTAAAGAAAGATCCTGAATGGCTAGACATAACGTCGACGATAGAAAGCATGCAAGCCCAATTTAGACGGGCAATGTTTGGCACAGCAATAACAGACACAGAGATGGTAAGTGCTCAAAAATTCTTAATATATGATGATGACGATATGAGCAGTATCCTTATAAAGCTTGATAATATGGCTGATTGGTCAAACAAGGTTAGGCAAAGAATGCTTAATGAGGAAAAGGGTGTTTTTGATTACAACACAAATATAGTCAACAATGCTCCTGTGTACGAAGATCCTCTTGGGCTATTGTCTGGAGACATTGCCCCACAAGGGATGACCGAACTAGAGGACGCTGCGTATGCGGCTTCGTCTCTGGCAAATCTGATGAAAAGTATTTTTTAACATAAGCAAATGGCATATACACCCAAGGATCTAAAGAAAATAGGAGACGAGCTAAAAGCGCAATATCCACAGTATGGCAGCTACGATAGTGCTCAACTAGGGCAAAATTATGTAGACAAGTTTAGCAGGCCACAACAAGAACAATCTACAAGCGGGCTGAGTACAGATACTAGCTTCTTAGATCAAGCGTATGGTGCGGCATCAGGAGCGTCCGCAGCTATCTATGAAAAAACAGGGAAGTTAATGGAGCTGGCCGATTGGATGAATCCGTTTTCTAGGGCGCAAAAGAAGGTAAGAAAGGTTGGAGTGGGGGAGGGAATCCCCACGATAGGGGAATTTATTGGGAAAGCTGGGGAAGATGTTGGTTCGTTTGTTAGGAGTGATGTAAAAAAACAAGCCAAACAGGCTGAGGCTGTAGGGGGCTTTATTGGCACTCTGGCCGCAGAGATCCCCCTGTTGGTGTCGGGGGGAGAGGCTATCTCTCTTGCCAAGAGCACTCCTCAATTGCTTAAGCTATTCTCCTATGCGCCAAGATTGAGTAAAACAGGTGAGTTCCTAGCAAAGTCTATAGGGACAACGACTGTTGCAACTGCAACAACGAATGAGGAACTTCCTACACCTGCTGAAGCAGGAATGGGGATAGGTATAGACTTAGCGCTTGGTATAACAGGAAAGATGTTGAGAAAAGCTGCTCCACAGTTATTCCGAGTAGGAGTGAACCCCGAGGGGGCAAATTGGAAACAGATAAATCAACGAGCACAAGACGCATCGGGGCAATACATGGGAACAAAACGAATGATAGTTAATTCTGCTGATAAGTTAATCGAAAAGGAGTCTAAAAAGCTTCGCAACCTCATTTCAAATCAAAAAAAGCTATGGAAGTTAGACTTTTTCACAGATAAGGCTATCGAGTTGGCAAAAAAAAGAAGGACTATAAGCCCGCGAAGCTCTAACGCGATAACCAAGTATGTCGAGGCTTGGGCAGACGCGAACAAGGGGACAAAGTTCGATGCGAAAACCATTTTAGATATGAAACAACAATTCGGAGAAACCCTAAGCACTGTGTTTAAAGGTGGTAAAGCTATGGACCCATCTATAGCCGCAGAAAAGCAAGCAATGGTACAGGTTTGGCAGCGCCTCGATGACGCACTCAACAGCATATCCAAGAACGTAAAAACGTCTAATAATGCGATGACAGTGGCTTACTCTGTGAAAGCTCCTTTAGAAAAAGCTCTCGAAAAGCCATTTTTACAGAACTTCTTGAGCATGCTAACCCCTGCAAACATTCCAACAGTAACACCAGTGGCAACTGCTGGAGCAGGACTCTTGTCTAATGTAGGCAAGGCAGCAGAAAACACAGGCGTTACAGCGGGCTTAAAATCATTTCTTCTTGGTAAAGATACTCCCTAACTCATTGAGAATATCACCAATAAATCGCAACACAGCCTGAAGAGCCAATATCGCTACGGCTCCAGCAAAAATCATACCAATGACTTCCAACATAAGAACGAGGGTTAAATATAATAAGTTGTTAAGTTAGTCTTAATTGTTGCTGAGCTTTCCCAAATTCAACAACTTTTTGTTTTGCCAACAGGTATATTTCTTTGTAATGAAGCTCGTCATCTATTCCTGCTTTTATAATCTTTGCAGCCCATGCCTCTGCCATAACCAGCTCGTGTAGCTGGAACTTGTCTAGATGGTTTCTAAACTCACTCCCGACCTTTTCCCCTTTAGCGAGGAAGCCTAGAGCTTTGTATGTCTCTTTTGTCATGGTTGAGTAGTAGAACTTAGCGTTCTTGCTTCCTTGTTCTACCGCATAGTCTACAAGCTCCTTAATGGAGTCTGTCACTTCTAACCTTGCTATCTTCCCCTGCTCCCTAGCAGCTATGTAATCTTGATTCTGGAGTTTTAGGATGTATTGTTCCATGTCATAAAAGGCACCATTAAACATTTTTTGCACTTTTAATGCTTTTTTGCCAGACATTTGCATAATCAGTAGACTGAAAGCTGGTTTATTCATTCTATACCTAGGATATGTATGACCTTGTTCATTTGTATAATTTTCTAAAATGAAAATTTCAGAAGCATCTCTTTCGATTGACGAAACTTTGTCAGCCGATTCCCCCAATTCCTCTAAATCTTTTAATAGTTTTCTAATCTTTGCGATAACATGATTGTGATTTTTTTTTAGTTTTTGTGCTATCAAATTACTTGTTGTCCAGTTTTTGTTCCTCGAGCGGATAACTAAATCTGTCATATTGTTTTGTTAATTGTATTTACTCATATCTTATATTAACAATTCTGTAACGTCAATGGTTTCTACATTTCCACCGTGAAAACTTCCAGACTTCAAAGTGGATTCTCGCTGCCCACTTTTCGGCCGTGAGATTGTTTAAATTGCGGACGTAAGTTGTTTCAGTAGAAAAGAAACAATTACCTTGCGATTTTTATAACAAAAGATAAGATGCGTGCGCACGCACATCTTATTCATAACATATTAAAAGATGGCCAAAAAGAAAAAGAAAGCTAAGCTAAAAAGTAAAGATTACGTAGCTTTAGCAAATTACATAAATGGACAAGAGAACCCTGAAGAGGTATAATAAGAGTTGGTTAAGGTTAGGAAATATAATCACATGTATATGCTTTTATGTCCGATACAAAACACGGCAGTGTTCAACTTGAACTGGACACAGAAAAGGCCGCGTGTTACCCAATGGTTCAGAGAAAATCCAGCTATGTACAAGCCAATGGGGATGAAGGCTCATAATGGAATAGACTTTGGAATACCTACAGGGACCCCTATTTTTGCTCCTATGGACGGAGAAGTTGTGTGTAAGAAAAGTAAATCAGGCTACGGATGGCATATCAAGATCCGTAACCCATACAAGGGCTGTGAGGTTGTATTAGGCCATCTTAGCAACTTTTACGTCAAAACTGGGGACAGGGTCAACACTCTCCAGAAAATAGGACTGAGTGGTAATACGGGGTTTTCTACTGCTCCTCATCTGCATGTAGGGCTACGGTTCCTTGAATACGACAAGGGGCATGTAAATAAATGGAAAGTAAAAGATTACAACAACGGATATTTTGGATACATTGATTTTGAGATGGGTACATGGAAAGGCAGCACTGTAACAAATAACCTTTAAAATATGGATACAGTAAAGATAATAGCATTCTTTGGTCCAGCGATATACGTTGTCATTGAGGCAATAAAGATATTTGTACCAGAAATAAACGCTAGAAGGCTTTCTAGAAGCCTTAGTGTGCTAGTGGCAATAACCTGTGGAGGGCTGTTGCTCTACCTAGGTGAAGAAGCTTTCACAGATCTAATGACACAAGTGATGTATATCGGAGCGTTTGTTTATTCAATCGCAAGCGGATTACACAAATTACAGAAGTAATTTAAAAAAACCAGACCTCTCCTAATTGATCAACTAAAAGATACGCAATTATCAGGAAGTCTGGTTTTTATATGTAAACACTTTACACATTCTTTACACATTTTATACACAAAAGGCCTCGCAGAGACAGAACTCTGAAAGACCTAATGTGCCTCTATTCCTATGAAAACTAACCTAAAACATTTTTTGTGCTCCTAGCTATGATACCACACTAGCTAGTTGTTGGTCAACTAAAGCCAATACAATCAATGCCCCTATAAACATTCCAGAAAAAAACACCAAACTTAAAGACACAGGACCAGGATCATTACCACCATTTGTAAAATCAGAAAACGGATGCATTTTTATATTTGTTATTTATTACTA
>Ga0098064_100041_pt1 | contig 24696 bp, 35 predicted proteins | sample 24BtaG_FD_77061 | JGI IMG/M metagenome (GOLD analysis project Ga0098064, IMG submission 77061) | Marine viral communities from Cariaco Basin, Caribbean Sea - 24B_WHOI_OMZ_CsCl | ecosystem: Environmental > Aquatic > Marine > Oceanic | place: Caribbean Sea: Cariaco Basin | collected 2014-11-08
AGAAGTGGAAGACTGGTCAGCTTGGGAAGTCGTTTCCCGTTCGACTTCCTACGGTCAAGGGGAAGACATTTATCGTCAACTTCCAAGACGCCATGAAGCTAGTCCACAAGGCCCTGGGCAAAGACGCTCCGGAGTTGAGGCGTCTTCGCTCTATTATGGCGAAGTTGTCGAGACGTAAGAGCCTCAAACGCGAGGAGATGGAATTCATCGTTGAACAGATGGAAACGTCTCACAAGCTGATCAATAGCGCCCAAGATGAGTTCCTGGAGTGGAAGCCTGGAGAGTATGTGAAACCGGGTGTCGGGGATCGTCCCCCACGTCCGAAGCCGGCCAAGGGTGTTGCACCCCTTGATGATCAGGCCCTCCCACAGTACCGTCAGTGGCACACAAAGACCGACAGACTGCCAGAGCAGACGGCGCAGCCGACCCCCGGTCAGGCTGCAGCAGCCGCGCCCGAGGCTCCACCGGCCGGTCCACTTCCTCATGTAAAGCGTGTCGCCCCACCCGACAAGTATTCACAGAAGGCAAGACTAGACGTCGACAACCACTACGCAGGGACGTCGGATCGAATCACATTCGCAAACATGGCCGACAGGGCGCAGTCTTTACGACAGAACGTCGGGGACGAGGCTGCAGACGCCTACGCACTTGAGGTGAAACTTCGTAAGCAAGAATACGTCGACGACTACATAAGGCGACATGAGGGTCAGCCCGAGGCTCCACCGGCAGCAGCCGCGCCCGAGGCTCCACCGGCAGCAGCCGCGCCCGAGGCTCCTGTTGCATCAAACGAAGAACTGTTCTCTATGCAGAACAGGGTTGAGTACGCAGGAAAGACGCTATCCATAGAAGAGACCAAGGCACAAGGAAGGCACTTTGGGGCCGCCGCCGGCCACGGCCATGCAACCATGAACGCTGGTGACGTGTTCCGTGGTGCGACCGCTCAAGGTGGTGATGGGCTCCCGTCCTCTCACCGTAACTACATAGCTGAAAAGCTGGATAGCCTTGAGAGCGCCGTTACAAAGAAAAGCATGTTCCCAGATGCACCCAAGGACGAATACGGTCTTGATGTCGGCCTTTACGCTATGGAGGGCGAGAACTTCTTTGTCTACGACCTTCCAGAGGATGCTGTTCGCAACGCCGAGGCAATAGCCGGCGCTTACGACGAAATGGCAGACAGGGCAGCAACCGCTGCACAGCGGGACGCCGCCGAGTTGGCTGCTGCCACAATCCGACGTGACAAGGACGGGATCCTCTCTGGCATAGAGAGAATGCGGAAGCGACTTCCGGACGACGACTATCTTGATTCCCCAGCCGCAGCAGCCGCGCCCGATGCCCCAGCCGCCGCCGCCGCGCCCGAGGCTCCCCCAGCCCCGGAGTACGCAGGACTGCCGCCCCACGTGCGTCCCGACCCGACTCTTACGCAGTCGAAGATCGACGCAATCAAGGCCGCCCACCCCGGATCAAAGCGGCCAGAGGGACCAGAAGGGAAGTACGTTGTAGATAGGTCCGACGAGGCCAACCCTGTTTACTACGGTCCGTTGAGCGACGACGAAGCAAAGATTGCCAGGGTATTGATTGAGGGCGACGATTTTTCTGCCTGGGGGTATGAGAGCAAGAGTGAACTACAAAAAAGCCAGCACAGTTTTTACAGGAGAGGCGGCCGCTATGAGGCTTTCGACGCAAACGAAATAAGTTGGCTCAATCGCGATCCAGGTGAAATGGGTTACGACACTACGACGTTCAAGTCGTACGAAGATATACCAGTACACGAGAGTCACCTGTCCTTTGTGTCACGTTACCGTGACAAGGCTGGCGTTCCGCCAGACACAAATCCGATGCAGTCTGTTGAGGCGTGGCTGCATTGGTGGCTGTCAAAAGACGATCCGCACCCCCTCTATGGATCTTTTGCCCAGGATAAAGGGGTTCCACTGGCGAACCTCAAGTATTGGACCCCCGACGTGGCTGCACGCGAGGCCGCAGCCGCCGCGCCAGAGTTGAAGGTCGAAATGTTCGAGGCCGGCAACTGGCGTACTGCTGACGGCAAGTTCGAGATCATGAAGGCTTCTGAAAGATTCGGAACGAATGAGAAGGGATGGCACCTCGGTCAGTGGGAGGAGGGAGGGGGAACTATTGATTGGGGCGTGTTCCCAACCAAGCGTGACGCTGTTGAGCACCTTCGTACAGAGGTTTACGATCCGAAGGGGTCGAGTTTTGAGTCGGTGTGGGGGGCGAAGAAGGCCGCCCCGGAGGCACCCCCAGCAGCAGCCCCGGAGGCCGCTCCCTCACCCGCCTACCAGTCCCGCGAGCAAATGCAGTTGGGAGCGCGCACAGGGATGCCGCTCACACCAGAGGATGTGGCGAAGTTTCCGCCAGACCCCACGGCCATTCCGGCGCGTGCAGCATCCAAGGCTGTCGGAGCGGAGCCTGTCCCTAGGATGTACGCCAACCTGCCCGACATGGTGGACGACGCAGTGCGGCAGGGGAGGTTCGATGACGTCCCGGACTCGGTGCTGTGGCACTACGGACGAGAGATCGACAAGTGGTACAAGGCCCGGCTCGCCCACCTTGAGGATGAGGTGGCACAGCGAGGTGGCAAGCTCAGCGACTACGAGCCGTTCAGGGATGAGATTTGGCGCAAGCAGGAGTGGCTAAAGAGGTCGAAGGAACTCAAGAAGCGTGCGGCCTCCACCGACCCGGAGTCTCTTGTTCGCCTACCTGCCCCTGGCGACACTGGTCTTGAGCGTTTTGCCGGGCACGCGTTCTTGGCTCACGTTCAGCGGAGCAACAAGGCCAGGATTGAACTCGGCAAGGCCATGTCCAGGGTGTCCGAACAGGCGGAAAAGAACATCGCCATGATGGAGAAGTACGGGGAGGTCGACTTCTACAAGGCATGGAGGATGGCCAGCAACGAGCGGGCGAAGGAGGTCGATGCCATCATCGCGTCATCCCACATGACGGATAACGCGAAGGAGACTGCTAACTTCTTCAATACAGTTGCCAATCGTCACCCAGACCCACGCATCCAGTCCCTTGCCGACGCCAAGATGATCCCCGACGAGGTAATGGTCGGGCGTCCAAGGTATCGTCCTACATCCAACCCTGATCCGCAGGTTCAGTCCATCCTGGACGATGCTGTCAAGGGAATGGACTACGACGCCCCGGAGGGGCAACTTGGCAATATCAGGAATCCTGTAGTCAACTCTAGAAACATCGTTGACCTAGTCTCCCAATCGTTCGACCCACAGGTCCGCGTGGTTGACAAGGCGGTGGAAGACCTCAGCATTTGGCTCAAAGATGAGTTTGCAGACGGTCTGCGCCTTCTACATGAGGGCGGATACACTATGGATGAGATATCCGCATGGATCCCACACATCATCCAGCGGAAAGACCTAATTATGGCGGTCAGGCCCATTGGCGGCTCAATGCCGCAGGGGGTGAACGCATCCAAGCATCGCTATTGGGAGACAGTGGAGAACCTGCGGGAGTTGGGTCTACAGCCTGTAGACGACGCCAGGTATGCCTACACTATCTGGCGGGCGACAGTTGAGAGCATGTTGGCCTGGTCCGACTTCGAGTCGAAGATAATCAAGAAGTTTGGAAGGCAGTCAAAGGTGCCCATCAAGGAGGGCGAGGGCGCACTTGGTAAGGTGGCTGCAGACACTGAACTGTACCAGGCAGTAAGCGGAATTCGTGGTGTTGAGCGTGAGTACGTGCTCCAGGGCGAAAAGTATCTAATCCCCAAGGAGGTGGCCGAAGGTCTAGACCGAATGCAGACTGCATTCCAGGGGAGTGACGCTGACCTTGCTGCTCTTATTCCTGGGCTGCGCTGGGCTACTCAAACATTCAAGGGTCTCGCCACAGGCATCTTCCCGCGCTTTCACGAGCGCAACATTATCTCGTCAGCCATCAATGCGTGGACCTACAACGTCAATGATCCCCGTGTTTACATGGAGGCGTTCAAGACCATCAACACGCCTGGCCAGACCAAGGGGATAGCTGGAGACGTGATCCCTCCTCCCCCTGACACACTTGCTGCGACCCAGAAGGGGTTGCAGTGGGCTGATGAGGTTATCGGAGACAGCGGGATCACCAGAAGGCAGATACGCGAAGAACTGAACAATGCGGGGATTCTTCGCAGGAACGAGCACGCCGTGAACACGCAGCTAGGGACTATGGATGAGTTGATGCGTGAGTTTGGCGCTACGTCCAAAATTGGAAAGACGTTCCACGCCTTACAACAGGCAAATCCGCTGTCCCGTCAGTTCGCTCCGGTCAAGGTCGGGCGCGAAGTTGGTTCGGTGATCGAGGACTGGCTTCGTACTGCCGCCTACATTGATGGTCGAGTCAACAAAGGCATGGGCATCCAGGAGTCTATCGAGCGAGTTATCAAGATCCACTTCGACTACGACGACCTGACTCCAACCCTGCGTTTTATGCGTGATTACGTCACACCGTTCAGCACATGGAAGCGTAAGAACATCGGGCTGCAGATTGATGCAATGATCAACCGTCCCAACAAGTTCTACCGTATGCACCAACTACAAACATACGTGGAGGCACTTGGCTCTGGAGACGAGGTTGATGAGGTTTGGATGCCTGAATGGTGGAGCAATATGTGGGGGCTCACCGTAGGCAAGGAGGACAGAGGAAAGAAGTCGTTGGCATTGTTTCGCTTCGGACTTCCGGGCGAGGACCTGAACGCCCTTCGTATGTTTATACCGGAAGAGGCTGGCGGTCGTTCTACCACCAGGGTTCTTTCCGACGAGCTTCTTGGGTCCCTATACCCCTGGTACAAGTGGCCGTTCGAGGAGAAGCTAGACAGCAGCGGCCATGCCTATAGCTTCTTCAAGGGACGCCCACTTTACGACAGGCGAACAGAGGCCCCCGCGTGGATTATGCTCATTGACCAGCACCTCGCGTGGTCAGGCAAGGACAAGAACGGCAAGGACCAGGGATTCCGAGCTATGATGGGGCTTCGCCGTGAGGAAATCTCCATAGGGGACCCAGACGACGGGAAAACACAGTGGGTGTGGCGTATGAACGAATCCACGCTCCGCTCTCTGTCGGCGCTACCGCCTGCCTACTACCTAAACACCATTCCTGGTGGCGTAGGTCTTGGAAACTTCTTCTTGGGCAACCTGATGGATCTCACGCCGAAGCAACGTGCCCAACGCTCCAGAGTCATGGGTGCTGTCACGCCCTTCAAGGCTTATGAGTATGATCCGATGTATCAGAAGTCTGTGTTCCTGAGGGACTGGGCTAGGGTTCAGAGGAAGATTCGCCTTGGACTAGACGATGCCGCTCCTAATTCAGTCCCAGCAGAGACCAACCTTGAGGAGCAGGAGGAGTAGTGCCGACCCCCGATGCAGACGTTGAGCGAGATGACATCGTTTGGCGAAGAAGCATTGGCGTCGACCGAACCCGGCTCAACTCCCCGGCGATCAACCCCACCAGTGGGGCCACGGCTGTAGCAGTCGCAGGGACAAGGGTTGCGCTGTCCACTGGCGTTCGGTGCCAGAGAATCATGATCAGGGCCAATGTCGGCAATGCCGGCAACATATACGTAGGTGGCTCGACCGTTTCTTCGGCTAACGGGTATATCCTAGACGCCGCATCCACGCTTGAGCTATGGATAGGCAACGCCAATCTAATATACATCGACGCTGCTGTTGCAGGAGACGGTGTAACATGGTTGGCGGTGTGACGTAAGGTCCAGGAGGGATACGTCGTGGCAAACCAAGTCAGAAGGCGGCACGGGTTTCATCGCTTTGGCGATTGGGGTCCTGATTTTGCGAACTCACAGGCTATGGCTGCAACCAGCACTGCCAGTCAGTCGCAGCTTGCGCTTGGAGAGTTCCAGTCTTCTAGCGAAGCTGCAGGGCATGTGCTCAAGGAGCTTTCCTGGCGTAACGGAACCTCTGGTTCTGCCAGGGTGTTCGTTGGCGGGCTGCTTCCGGACTCTGCCTGGGGTGCCGGTCAGTACGACCTGTCAGCTAATGCGTTTCTCGACGACACTACGGACGCTCAGGATGCAGGAGTTGGAGACTTTCATCTTCAACCGGCCTCCGGGGCGTCTTCTAACGATGGGTTCATCATCCACGCAGACAGGCCCTTCACCGCCTGCTCCGTTATTGTTTCCACCACGCACGGTTCAGTAAGCCACACAGTCTCATACCTGGACGGAGGAACCTTTGTTGCCATGCCGTCTGTGGTGGTGCAGCCGACGCTTATCGGAGACACAGCAGAGGATCAGGTGATCATCTGGTCGAAGCCGCCAAGCTGGGATGCAAGCACATCCGGTGGTCCCTCCGGTATTGCCACTGGTCGATACGTCGTGGCCATCACGTTCAGCGGCACTGCTGGAGGCGCTGCCGCTCAAATCAGGGTCGGCAACTGGCGCTGGGCGTGTCTGCTTCTGCCGTCTGACTCTGCAGTCCAGGGTTCCTCTATGGATGTGCCGATTGCCTCTGAGGACGAAAGACCGTGGGCACTTTACGACAATGGTCCTGCGGCCAACCATCAAGTCTCCCTGGTGACTGAACTCTCGTCAGTCGTCCAGAAGATCGGGTCCTAAAATGAGCGTCGAAGTCATTGACAGCGCCCTGTCGGGCGTGACCGGAGCAAGGTACGACGACCCGCTCAAGTATTTTCGACTGACCGAGCGATTCTACGGCGGCAACAACGCTACCGGGACGGCAGGTCAGTTGGACTGGTATCGCCTTGGGACGAATCCCCAGAACATGAACGTGGCGCACGCCGTCGCCGGGGCCTTCGGCATCAAGGGTATACGATCGCACACTGCGACGGACGACTTCACGGTCTGGACTCAATACTATCGCAACGTCGGATCCATCCGGCCCGGCCTGTCGTTGACGATTCGAGTCCGCCCGATGGCCGGGGCATTTAGCAACGACGCCATGTTTGCATTCGGCATTCAAGGGGCCAACAACATCGCGCCACGGGTCGCAATGACGATGGACTTTCTCGGGTTCCGCTACGACACGGGCGTTGATACGAACTGGCACTTGGTCGTAAAGGATCAAGCGGGCGGGGCGGGGGCGGAGTCGACCGTCAATCTCGGCGCAATCGACACGACAAACTGGACGACTTTTCGCCTTGCTTACACCGCGACCGGCGTTGACGGCTACGCGAATGGAGTCTTGAAGGGCACGGCCCCGTTGACGAATCTGGACACTTCTCGGACGTGGCACGCAGGGATGTCGGCATACAACGTAAGCGCATCGGGGGCGTCCCAACGAATCTGCGATGCGACGCTGTACGATCTGATCGTCCCGACCGGAGGCTGGTAATGGCTGACGAGACTTCTGTCCTCTACGTCGAGATCGTCGTCGTCACTGGATCCAGCGAGGAGACGATGCGACTGCCCGTCAAGGAGGCGTTTGGCGATGCCGTCGAGGCCGGTTGGCGCGTCATGCTCAACATTCCGCCAGCCGACGACGGATGAGTGAGGTGATCCAGATGCCTCCGCTGCGTGTGGAGTCGCTGGCCCCCAACCTAACATGGTCGGAGGTGTTGCGCGGCAGCGGGTACGACGACGTTGCCTCGTTGCCTGACGACGTGGCTGCGAACGTGGAGCGCATGGCTATCCAAATGTTCCAGCCTTTGCGTGACGAGTTGGGCTTCGGGCTGACTGTGCTTGCCGGTGGTGGTGTGCGTTCTCCTGCTATGAACCGGCGTGTGGGCGGGGCGCAGCCCAAATACAAGGACGGCGTGATCGTCCCGGGCACGGGCAGCAAGCACATGCTAGGCGTTGCGTTGGACCTTCGAGCCTCGACGGAGCAGCGCACTCTCCAGATTTTCGACTGTGCCAACGCCATGCAGGAGGACGGTCGCATTCCAAAGGGAGGGTTAGCACTGTACCTTCGCAAGGACGGCACAGTGCGCTTTGTGCATGTTGACTGCCGAGGCAAGCGTGCTAGGTGGAATGGGGGCGCACGCAAACTGGCCCTGGCGTGAGTGAGGCTCTTGCCGCTCTGGTTATGCTGGCCATGCTTGGCAGCGTTACCCACCTTTCCATTGAGGCTGTCGTTGCCAACGAGGAGCGCAACGAGGCTGTAGCTGCTGCCATGCGCGCAGAGGAAGTGGCTAACGAGATGGAGTGGGTTGCCATTCAGGCTGTTGAGCGACGCGACACTGTGTGCTCGTGTCTGTTTGACCTGCAGGAGGACCCAATGGCCAATCACCTGCGTCACGCTGCTGCCCTGTCCTGTAAGCGTTGCAGGATTCTAACAGTCAACGGTCCAAGCAATGAGTGAGCTTGGCGCTCTTGGATCGCTGATTGACTACGGCGGGATGGGTCTCTTTGCTATCTACCTGATCTGGCAGCGCAAACTGGACGCTGGCCGCCTTGACGAGACAATGGCTCGCTTCGCAGACCAGTCTGCCCGTGAGGAGACGTTGATTCGTGAGAGGTTCGACGCTGTCGTTGAGAAGTACGACCAAGAGCGTGCAACCATCTACGAGCAGATTTCAGCAAAGCTGGATCAACTGCTACAACAACCATCCGCCCCGATTCCTCCTCGACCCAGCCCGCCAACTGCCACAGAGACCATGATCGAGCGGGCAGTGACCAAAGCATTGAAGGACAAGTGATGACCGACGCCATCAAGATGATTGCCTCGTCGGGTGCGATGGTGAGTGCTGCGGCTGCTATGGCTGTTGGCTTTGGTTGGTTGCCATCGGCGTCTGACCTCAAGCGAGTGGAGGCTCAGGCCTCCCAGGTTTCGCAGATCAAGGTGGACGTAGCCGTCTTGATGCAGCGCATGGAGACGGTCGAGAAGACTACGTCCCGAATTGAGACTGCACAGACGGTTCACTTCGACAAGTTGATGGACAAGATTGAGAGGATTCAACGATGATGAGCGCAATCAAGGGTTTGCTTGGCAGCAAGAAGTTCTGGTCTGCCATTGCTGGAGCGGTTGTCGCTGCTGTTTGTGACAACCTTGGCATTGACGCCAACACTGTCTACGGCATCCTGGGTCTGTTTGGCGTTCAGATTGCTGGTCAGGGTCTTGCCGACGTTGGCAAGGAGAAGACGAAGCTCAAGGTCCAGGCCGCCAAGAAGGCGCTGTCTGTTGAGACCGAGGACTTGAGCCCCGCCGACAAGGCTGCTGCTCTCCGAGAGGCTGCTGGCGAGTAGTGCCAACAGCCTGCGAGAAGTCCAGTACAGATGCGTGCGCCTGCACAGACTGGGATGCGTTTACTGCGATGGCGTCAAAGGCTCGCATGGTCGAGCGTGGAGACTGCGTTGTCGTAGAGAAAGGGACCGCTCATCCGGTTGGCCTAGAGGGAGGCATCGGCTTCGCCCTAGGACTGTGCCTCGCAATGCTGTGGGCAATTCTACGTTAGTCGCAAAACCCCGGCGCCTCGGCACTCTCTACACGAGTCCATACCGTCTCCAACCCAAACATCGCCAAACCCGTCACACGCCTCGCAGTCGTCGAGTTCGTCTTTTTCCTTTTCCTCGTCGTCAACCATATCCCAAACAGGGAATGCAGAGTTTCCGCCACGAAGGGTTGTTGGCTTTTTGGTATCGCTCATCACTTCCTCATGCACGTAAGCAGGGCGGTTCGCTCCACGCCGGAGACCTCTGACCTAACAACGAACACCTTATCGCTAACTTTTATGTTCGAGGTTCCGACCATCGTCTCACTGGCCTGCAGCATCTGACCAACCTTGAAGCGGTTGTCGCTCTCAATCCCCTCTCCAGACAACTCCACGTCAACGTGGGCGTCCCACTGACCCTTGCAGTCCAGCCTAATGGAACTGGTCCCGGTTGACGAAACCAGGGCGTCCAGTGGTGAGCCAAGGGTGGGTGCTACGGCTCCAATCAGGGTACGAAGCCCGCCGGAAAGCTCCTCCGGTTCCACCCACGTCTGCTCCTCGCCAATACCCTCCACCAATGGTCCAATGAACGTTTCAAGGTCTGGGTAGTCAACGGACAGTGCTCTCATTTCGTAGTCTGCAATGCTTGACCGGACACGGATACCGCGCACGTCCTCTCCGTCTGGCCAAAAGCCCAGCTTGTCGAACTCAATCTTTGCAAGACTGGCGGCATCGCTAGCGTCAAGCAGAACAACCACAGGATCGCTCGGGCCTCCGGTTTCGATCTGTACCTGCGACTTGGCGTAAGAGAACCCCGACACGCCCTCGCCGGTGACGCTTGAGTCGTCAATGGTTAGTCGGATGGTGTGCAGGGCTGGCCTGACCACCCTGTCCCCCACCGCCCATAGGCAGGGCCTGATCGCCCCCGTGAGGGACTTTGAGTCCATGTCGTACCACTTGCCCACCTTGCCGGCCTTGTCGGGTCCCTGGTCCTCTGTGGAGAACGGGACCTTGGCCTCGAAGTTGTCGCCAGACAGGGTCACCGTTGACTTTCCAGGGGTGAGCTTGAGCGCGTCCCCAGACTTCGACCACGCAATCAACGGCTGACGCGGAAGTATCCACGTTCCAGTCTTCGCTGCCTTCTTCATTGGAACGAGGGCGATAACACGCAGGTTTGTGGCAAGGTTTACTGCCGACAGCTTTAGGCCGCCCTTTGTACCGTCAATCCTGACGGTATCGGACCTCACCGGATCCATAGCCTTGAGGGCGTCAACGGCGGCTTGACCTTCAACGTTCATATCTTCTTGACCTCCATCACTGGTCTCATGCGGCGTATTCCAAACTCGTCGAACAGTTCCTCTGTGATCTTCTTCGCCTTCTTACTGGCTATCCCCGTCCTCTTTAGGAGGGTGGTCACGTCCCTCTTGGAGAGCTTCAAGGACGACCAAAGTGCGTCCCTGTCCACCCCGTACTTCTCGTCAAGAACAGCAACCACACCAGCCACGTCGGTAAGCTCGCTTCTCTCGCTGACCCACACATCGAGAACCTTGTCATCGCCAACAGGGAGACCACCACGCTCATCTATCCAAGAGCGCAGCTTCCCCCCGAGTACGTTCCTCGCCGTTCCCATTGCCGCGTACAAACGAGCAGCCTCCTCTGCGCTGTCCTGACTGATGACATCGAACGGGTCCTCGCGAACCAGGGCCCCCTTGAACGCTTCACAGTGCTTCTGAACGAGGCACGTCGCGCAGGCACCACCAATGTTTGGGGCCCAATCCCGCTCTGACGCTATGCGCCTGGACATGATGTCGATGGTCTGACGCGTCTGCTCTATCGCCTTGCGAGGCCAGAGCACACCAACCTCCGCTCCATACCGGACGTAGTAAAGGTACGCGGAGACGCTGGTTGCATCCCTGAACTCGTCAAGCTGCATAACAGCCCACGCGTACTGTGCAAGCTGGGAGTCGTTGACTACGCCCTCCCTAGACTTCGGCCTCCTGTTCGTTTTCCAGTCCCGGATGACAACTGTCTTGCCGTCGTCTTCCGACCATATGGCGTCGACAATGCCCCTCCACATTGCCTTCTTGCTGTCCCAGGGAACCTCGCATCCGTCCCTGTCCAGCGACAGCCTGCGCTCCACAGAGAATGTGGGGTTGTCGTAAGCGGACTCTGGGAACAGGTCCCTGCGCTCAAGAAGCCCGTTGATGATGAGGCTGGTCTCGGTGGCGGTGTCTGGCCCAAGGTTGGACATACACTCCCCGGCGATACCTTTCCCCACACTGGCGTCACGAGACACACCCCGCCCTATGATGTGCTCCGAATACCGCTCAAGGAACACATGCACCGCCCGGCCGACGTCGAACGCCGGGTTGGGATCCGCCTTGTGCTTCTGCACACGCAACAACCAGTAGCGGTGAGCGCACTCGGAGTAGTCCCGGATGGCAGACGGGCTGACTCTTGCGTGTTTTTTGCCTGGGGCCATCTACGAGAACGCATCCCAATCAATGTCGTCCTGCACCGGCTCGTCCTGCACCGGCTCGACGGCCTTGGGCTCCTTCTTCATGTCTGCCTCGACAGCGTCGCGCCGCTCGTAGGCCTCCTCTCTGGCTGTGCGAGCCTCCTCCTCCGAGACGTTCATGCTCTCGGCGTACGCCTTGTCGGCTTCGATTTCAGCCTTGGACCGCCTCGGTCGACGCTTTGCCGGCTTGGGCTCTGGTTCTGGCTCCACAACTGGAGGCTCCTCAACCACAACGGCGACCTCTGGCTCGGGTGCTTCCGGCCTGACAGCGGCGGCCTTTGGCCTAACCGACTTGGGCTCGTCAACCGGATCGGCGTTGACCTCGATGACGCCAGTCTGCTGCTCCTCTGGAGACGTCACCATTTCCTCGTAGGTCGGTGACGAGATACAGAACGCTCGGCGCAGGGCCCGACCGATAGAGCGGGCCTCGGCCATTTCAATCGACCACGCCTGGGACGGAGAGAACCTGTTGTCCCTACTGGCACGCTCGCCAATGCGGTGCGTGGCAACCATAGCCCGACCCCACGCCACTGCCGGCAGGGAGCGATCCTTGATTCGGACCTCGCACCTCCACAGGTGCTCATCCGGTGGCGGCTCCCCGGGGGAGTAGAACGAGACCCTCTCTTCCGGCGTAGCCGGTCGGGCCTCCAGACCATCGAACTCGTCCCTCTGGTTCGCGTTGTAGAGAAGGCCGCCGACAGTGATGTACGGTTTGCTGCCCAGGATGAGCACGTGACCAAGCGTCGGCTCCAGGCCAAGCCGCAAGGCAACAATGGAGACAGCATAGGCCAACTCGCTAGGAAGGGAGTCGCCTCGGGCCGTCATGGTGCTACCCATGCCGCGCATGATGGTAAGCATCCCGTCGAACTCGGAACGGCTGATGTCTGGTGGGAGATCCACGCTGTCCTGCTTACGCAGCGCGTCTGTCTTTTCGCTCATTTCTACTCCGTGAAGGGGGTGCGATCAGTGACCTAGAGTCTAACCCGGATCTGCCACCCCGACAAGATTTGTGGCGGCATAGGCCGCCATGATGATGGCGTCCGCGCAGTCCTTGTTGTCCTCTATCGCAGAGGGGTTCAGGATTCTTGCGAACTCCACAGCGGCAGCTTTCCGCTTGGGTCCCTTGATCTTGGAGCAGCCTGAAAACTTCGCCCAGGACTGCGGTGTTATGGGCAACACCAGGGTTCCGGTCGTTAGCCGACCGTCCACCCCAAGCGCACCCATCCAAATGCCAGCAGTTGCCTGCAGCGTCATGGCTACAGAGCGAGACAGGATGGGGAGGTCCTCGTAGGCGAACACGTCCACGTGCCTGACCCTGGTGCGCGGAAGCCGCCGTAGTAACTGCGCCACCTTCTTGGACATGCCTCGCAAGTCCGGGGCTGAAAGCACCCCGCACGGACCCCAGCCACGCCTAGTGTGACAGGTCGCCCATCCGAGGGCTTTCAGCCCCGGGTCAATCGCCAGAATCCAAGCGTCTGGCTTGTTGCCCGTCATCAGTCAGAACCAAAACCGACACAGTGGACATCGCTTGGCTCGCCGCTCCCAACAAGCTCCGCAGTCCTGCCGGCAACGACGACACCAATAAGATCGTTCCCGTATGGGACAACATCAGCGCCAGACACAGCCTGACTACCCTCCTCCTCGTCCCCGTCCAACTCCACACGGAACTCCATCGTCACCTGGAAGTAGAAGTCGTTAGGCATTCTTCAACGCCCTCCGAATGCTAACGGTAAGCTCGCAAGCCTGACCACCGCGCCCCATCTTGCGTGCAGCCTTCTCCGTGTCAGCCCCAACCTCGTTGGCCAGACCCCACAGCACGTCGAGCCCGTAGACGCCCCGCAACTCGGTGAGGAGCTTGCCACCCTCGCCAAAGATCATCCCCTTTGGGTTCGTCTTGTGGGACTTGTGGACTGTAATGTGCCGCTCCATAAACTCGTCTGGCAGTCCGAACTTCTCGAACTCCTCCACCCCGTAGATGGTGTGACCGTCGTTGCCAATTAGGTCCAGGACCTTGCTGATAGTTTCGTTTGGAATCACCCTAAACCTCCCTTTCGTCTAGTTCGTATTTGATGTTGACGCCCTTGATGGCGTGCTGCGACCCATCCTTCATGGTCACAACGGAGCCGTACTGAATCTGACCTGAGCACCTCCCCTCTGGCTTGAGAACGATCTTGCGAATCTCGTGGGCCTTGATCCCGTAGAGGCTTTCCACGCGCAACTGGCGTGCAAGCTGCTGAACGAGCTCCTCTCGCTTTTCGTTCTGCTTGGCAAGCTGCCTGACAAGCCTCTCTCGCTTTTCGTTCTGCTTGGCAATCTGCCCGACAAGCCTCTCTCGCTTTCTGGTCACCACTCACTCCTAAATGCCGGGCCGCTGCTTCCGAACTCAATCGTCAACTGACCCTTGTTGTTGTTTGACGGCAACCGCCCTGAACCACTGCAGACGTGGCAGGGCTTTGTGGTCGCCACCTCGTAGTCCTCGCCAAGGACCCACACCGTCTGGCGTCGTCCGGTGTCGGGGTTCACCCTCCGGTCTCCGCTGTCCTTGATAAAGCCGTCGAGCCGAAGCTCTCGCAGCCTCGCAGTGATGGGCCCGACAGGCTTGTCGAGGCAGTAGGCAAGCTCCGCCGCCGTGTACCCCATGCCAAGCTTGTTACGAATCCAGATGGCGGAATAGACCTCCCTTTTTCGCTGCCCAAGGGACGAGGAAATGGCCTCGTGGCTTTCTCGTCTGGTGTCACTCATGGCTTTTGGTCTCCGTAAGTTCAGCCCAAGAGAGGCCCGGTGGTGACGTGTTCACTGGCTGAACCCCAGGAAGCCCCAAACGGGACACCGTGTAGTGATCCGAACTGGCGGCCTTGCCCTGGTCAATCGAATCAAACTGACGAACACCCACGTCTGTTGCCGGGTCGTAAACAGTCGGCACAAGAGTGTTGCGGGACCCACCAAACGCCCCGGATTCAGCCACGTCTCGCACCCACTCAAACATCGCCTCCAAGCTGGGAAAGTGAAGACTCAAACGAGTTGGTCTGGATGTGTCACTCATCGTTCAGCCTTCCCTGCAGCCCAGAGAGGAACTCAATCAGGTGACTACAGACGATGCCGGCCGCCTTCCTCGCAGTGCGGTCCAACAACTCCTTGGGCGGCACGGAGAACCCACCAACAACGCCATCCTCGACGCTCTTGCGGAGAGTTTCAGTGTGCCTCTGTGCATCGTCGAGGTACCCGGAGACCACATAGAGGTCCCAGGAGCCGCCAAGGTCCAAGTCCTCGGCGGCCGACTGAACGTTGTCCATGACGGCGGTCAGCCGGTGAAAGGCGTGCTCAACCTCATCCTTCGCTTGCCTGTAACTCTCAAGCTCGTTTCGGACCTCGCTAAACATCTCCAACACGCTGTCCTCGGTCGGGACCTCGTCAAGACCCTCGCGCGCAGCGCCAATGGCGTCCCAACACATGGTGAGCACATTGTTCGCCTCAACAGCCAGGTCGGTCTCCCCGCTCAGGGATATGTCCGAGGCATCCGTAGCTAGCTTGCCAATGATTCCTTCAATCGTCGCTCTCATCAGTCTCCTCCCGGTTTAGCGCCAAAGCGCTCGTTTTCAGAAAGGGCTACGAAGTACGAGTCCAGGGCCTCCTCGACCCTCTGCTGAACTCGCTGCCTCGACACCCCAAGAATGTTTGCCACATGCTCGTAGACGGCCAGAGCGTCCGGACCCCTCGTCGGAAACCCGTGAGAGTCCACCCGGTCGGCAACGTCCAAGGCGCAGCTTGACTCCGCAGGCATGTCCCACGGCTCCACGTCCTTCAAGACGACAACTGTCCCGCTTGGCTTGAAGTCGGCCCACAGGTGGTAGCGGCACCCCACCCACGGGCATGGTCGCTCGGCGTCCTTACAGTCAGCACGGCTGGCCGGTCGCTCCGGGGCCCCCTCCAGCGGGGAGCACTCGGGGTCCAACCTGTCACGCCTAACCAGTCGCCAAAGCGCAGGTATCTTGTACGTCACATGCTTGTACGGCACTGGCACCTCCAAGAAAAGCGGCCAGCCGACGCCCTCGCGGGCGACGCGCTCGACTGACCAATAACCGGCAGCACGCTAGCCGGGGGAGGTCGTTAGAACTCCAGCAATCCGCCGTTCTTCTTGGTGGGTGCCGCCAGCGTGGTGGTGCTGGACGTGTTCACGTTCTTGACGAAGTTGTAGACGAAGTCCTGTTCGTCGGTGTCCTTCTCGTTCTGCACGTCGAGCCTGTACTTGGGCTTCCCATCGGTGGCACCGTACAGGTAGACCGACGCCTGCCGTTCCAGGCTGTCAGTGGCCCAAGTCTTGGACCAAGCGTTGGTGTGCGCGGCCCGGGTGATGGCGTTGACAACGGACGTGATGCCGTAGCCGGGCTCCTCGTGGTAGGCGCTCAGGACCCGGGCACCGACGACGTCCTTCCGGACACCAGGGACGTGGACGAAGCCACGGTGAACCAACCGACCGATGGCATCGGCGGGGTTCAAGCCCTTGAGCATGTTGTCCGCCTCGGCCTTGACCCACTTGTCGCGGAAGTGACCGACAGCCGCCTTCCCCTTGTGGATCATGCGCTCGATGGCCATGACGGTGTCCACAATGTCGCCCTTGTGGCTGGTGCTGCCCAACTTGACCAGGGCCTCGTCAATGATGATCAGGTTCAGGCAGAGGTTCCGCCAGAGCACGGCCTCGGCCTTCACCGCACACGTTCCATCATCGGCGGTCTTGAACCGGATGCCGGCCTTGAAGAAGTCGCCAGCGGCAAGCCCCTCAAGGTCCTCCGGAGCGTGCCACATCGCGCTCATGGCCCACTTCTGACCGTCGTACATCACCTCGCCCTTGGCGTCCGAGGGCAGCTTCTTGCGCAGCATCTTCGCGAGGTCCCCAGCCTCGAAAGGCGTGTACCTGTCGGACACCACGCCGAAAATCTGGTGCCCGGGGGCATTGGCGTCGCGCTTACGGAGGCGCAACCGCGCGGTGCGCGGGTTGTCCTTGTCCTCACGCTCGGACCGGCGCTGGTTCAACTCGCGCCAGTTCCAGGCCCGCATCTTCGCGTCCACCGACCGGAGATAGACGGCAGAGTGAGAGCCCTGCGGGCCCAGGTTGTGCGACAACTGGTCGCAGGCGTGCTTCTCAAAGGCGAAGTCGTGACCTCCGATGCGGAGCTTGGCCTCGTCGGTGAAGTTCATCACGTTGTAGGGAACGTGCAGGTCCCCGCGATCCTCACGCTCCACGACAGCCTCGGCCTCGCCAAACGCCTCGTCGACACCCGGAAGGGCATCAAAGTCCTGGCGGGACCTCTGGAAGTTGTCGTTGCCAAGCTGGATGACCGGAGTACCAGCAGCGAACAGCGGCGGCTTGGGCGCAAAACCCGCAGCAATAGCCGCCTTCTCGTCGGATTCGATACGAACCCTGCTATCTTCGTTCACTCGCATCTGTATCACCTCCCGATGATGTCAAGGTTACGCTGCCACATGGCAGCAGGACAGAGGCGTGAGCGTGAACAACCGTTCACACCCACGCGCTCGACCCTGCTACGCCTGGGTCCGCCACCCCTTCCCAAAGAAGGGCACAAGTGCCTCGTCAGTCCCGCAAGGGGAGCAGACGTACGTCTTGTTGTCCTTCCTAGACAGGGCGTTGAACGCCACGTTTTTTCCAACCCAAAGGCGCATCTTGGCGCACCTCGGACACCTGCCGCGTTGACTCTTTGGCGGATTGTTTACGTCGATTGTCATGACTCGTCCTTCGTGCAAGCCTTCTCGAAACGAGAGGGCTGGAAGTTGGGGTTGCTCTCGCCGAACAGGACGGCGAACTCGGTAATCAAGAGGCTGGCCTGCCGCCTGGACAGCCGACCCCTTACGGTCACGTTCATGATGGTGTTAGCCACCGCCTCCATGTGCCTTCGCTGAAACATCACACCTCCTCGTTGATGAACTTGATACGCCGCCCAGGCCAACAGGGCTCACAGACGCTGCCCTTGTCGTGCCCGCCAGGGTGGACCCAAAACCAGCCCCCGTCCTTCTTGCTGCAGAAGTCGCAGGTGGCCCAGTAGATCGCAGCGTAGACCTGCCGCCACAGTGGGGTCGGACGGCGTGTCATGCCACCTCCACGTAGAAGTCGCTCACGTTGTCCTCGGTGATGTAGCCGTGGCTATACAGGCCGTACTTGACGGGCACCTTGACGCGACCAGGGCTACGCTTCCAGGTCTTGGGCTTGCCGTTGACACGCCAACGGCTGGGCTTTCGGACCATGCTCGAATCCACCAGGGCAACCGACAGCACGGAAAAGCGGACCGAGGTAGCGTGACCATCGGGGAAGTACATAACCTCGTCGCGCCAGGACAACCCCTTGGCACGCTCAACGGTAAGCACCTCGTATCCTTCCAGGGGGAAGATCATGCCACCCTCCCGCTCATCTGGTGCTCGTTGCGGCCGACGCTGGTGTAGATTCGGCACCCGCGCAGCGACCCATACTTGCAGTCCTCGCTGATCCACCACGACTTGCGGTCCCAACCGACCTCGTCGATGTCCCTGTCGGACTCGAAGACGGTGATAGGGCCCTCGCCACGGACAACGACAGCCGCAGCACCCTGGTCCAAGGCGCAGAACACCGCCAACTCCTCAAGGAACCCGAAGCGGGGGAGCATGATGGACGCCACATGGGGGTCGTCAGCTTCGCCGTGGTTCCAGTTGTCTGCGAAAAGGCTCGCAGGGTCAGACTTGGGGTTTAGCTCGAAGAAGCGGGCCACGCTTCGGGCCCCCTTCTCGGTCAAGTCGCAGAGCAGCCTTCGTCCATAGCTGCAGGACTCGCCGGTGAGGTACATCACCCCGTAGCTACGCATATCTTCCCAGTTTCCTATCGTCCTCATACGTCACCTCCCAGTGAACGCTCGTTGAAAAGGATGCTGGCCGCGAACCGCCGGGCTCGCGGCCAGACTCCCGTCAAGGAGTTGTCTTCTTGTCGTCGTCTGGTTGCCGTTTCCGTCGCGTGGTCTCAACCACACGCGCAGCTTCAATGCGAACCCTGCGGGCCTCGATACAGGTGGCGCAGTTGCAGGCGATCGGGTGCCACGGCTTCCTACTCATTCTCGTCCTCCTCGATCATGCTGTTCTTGCAGGGTTCGATGCTCACTCCGCTGATACCCCACGTGCGGGTTCTGTCGTGGGTGGTAGTTACCGACGAGCGTTCCAACTGGTCCCAAAGGGCGACCCGCGCCTCCTCGCTGGGGTAGATGCACTCTGGCAACGGGTCAAACCCTGCCATTTCCTTGCGGGCCTCGTCCCCGTTGACCTGGATGACAGGGGTGCCGGTGGTGAACACTGGCGGGGGTGGGGGACCACCAACAACGACCTCGCACTCAACGTCGTCCACGTCGGGCATTTCGCTCTGCATGGAGTACAGGTCGTCCGAGATAGCATTCTGCTGTTCGAGCAGTCTGCGGGCCGTCTCCATGCCCCTCTCGGCAAGCGCAACGACCTCCTCGTACCCATGACCGTCCAGCGCGGCGCCAGCGGCTATGTGCCGCATCAACGCATGGTAGGCGGTCAGGCCGCTACACCACTGGTTGTGGGCCTCGTCGAAGTCCTTGCGGACCTTGTCCCAGTTCAGGGACGGTGGCGGGATGTAGTAGTTGAACATGCTCACTCGTCACCAGCCAGAGGCCCGAAGCCAGTGCGGACCGTCTTGAGCAGGTCGATAGCCTCGTCGACCCTGTTCACCACGTTGGCGATATCCTCGGGAGTGCCGTCGTGCTGCAGGTTCGCAACGGTCAACACATCGATGATGTAGGTGTACAGTGCGGACAGGGCGCCGCAGAGTTCGGGGGCGGCCTGGTGTCGCAGGACGTTCTGCAACTCCTGGACGATAGCCTGCGACTTGCCGATGTACATCGCAGAGCCGGCCTTGTCGTTGACACCGGCGGCCCGCTTGCCGCGCTCGGCAAACCGGATGGCACTGTCAAACAGCAGCCCCAGCCGCTCGCGGGGGTTCATGTCCTCAAACCGCTTCACGGGTTCGGCGATCATCTTCTTCGTCTCAATCACGTTGCACCTCCCAGTGCTCGTTACTCGACCCACGATGCCGCGCCTCTCGCGGCACCTAGGGTCGGCCCAACGAACCGACTACTCGTCACCCCCTTCCGGCAGGTCGAGCAATGGATCAACGAGAACGTTCACCCTGTTCGCGTCCGTCCAGATCGAACCACAAACGCGCCAAGTCCGCCTCTCGTCCGGGTTGGACAGCAGATCCCGCAGCCCATAACCGCAGTCGGGCCTGTAGTTGTACAAAACGACAGTGGTCTCGTCGTCCAGGTCCACCGTCCACTCGACGTCCGACTTGTCTCCACCGCCATCGGGGAACCCGAACACCTCGACCATCCTGGCGAAGCTGGCTATGGCCCACCCTTGCGGGGGGAGATCGCTAGACCAGTAGAGTCGTCTCTCGCAGGTTGTTGTCCGCGGGAAGCTCATCAGGAACCCCCGTTCAGCTTGCGGTCCGCGGCCCACTGCTTCTTGCACTCGTCGACCCACTGCAGGTTCGCCTGGATCCTGCTGACCGCCTGGCTGAGCACCTTCGCCTCACCCCGGGCCGCGTCGCGCTCGGCGCGCAGCCGGTCGCGGTCCGCGCACCAACCGTCGAAGGTCCCCTGGTACAGGTCCTCGAACTCGTCCCGCTCCTCCATGACCAGGGCCAACTCGGCGCGGGCCTCGTCGCGCTCGGCCTCCACTGCCGAGACCCGCTCGGCCCAACCCTCGTCGGCCCGCGCTGAGGACCGCACGTGGGAGTCCCGACACTCGCGGAACACCCGCCGCACCTTGGCCAGGTCGGCCAGCGCGGTGTCACGCGTTCGCCTCACTTCCCCCAAGGCCACGCGGGCCTCGTCGCGCTCGCGCAGCATGCCACGCAACTCGACCTCCATATCGTAGTGCTGGGCCGCCAGGTTCTGGTACCGCCTTTTCAGGTCGGCCTCGTCGCGGTCGCGCTTCTCCTCACGCAACTCAGCCCTGTCCTTGGCCGCGACCTCTCGCAACCGCTCGGACCGGGCCCCGTCGCGGTCGCGCTCGATGTCAGCCGCTCTGGCCTTGGCCTTGGCCGCGATCTCTCGCAGCCGCTCTCGCGTTCCTTCGTTCAACATAGCTCCTCCCAAAGCTACCCCGGGCCGCGCCCGGGGGACTCGATTGCTGGCCCCCTGCGGGGCTCCAATGGCATCCTAACCGGGCCCGCGGGGGTCCGGCCCTATCCAGGGCCCGCGTGCTGTACGCAAGGCCTGCAAGGGGCCGGCATCCAAGGGCGCCAGCCGGACGCAGCAAGGCCCCACCCCGCTAAGCGCGGGGTAGGGCCGTTGCAAGTAACCGCTAGGCCCCCCCTTCATCGGGCTCGCGCCCTCCAGGGTTGCACGCGAAGCAAGGGGCCTAGCCTTGCCAAGGGGCGCGAACCTACGCTCGCGTCACTTGGCAAGGGCTCCCCCACCCGCGGCCCGGCATCGATGGCCGCGGGGGGGAAGCAAGCCGCGTTCGGCTACGACCGGCCGTTGACCAGTCCGGCGCGGACCTTGGCCTTGTAGATGGTTGAGGTGACCGCCTCAGGGCTCTGCTCCGCGATGCGCTCGGCGATGGCCCGCAGACCGGCCTCGCATTCGGGGTCCGCGAGCAGCGCGTCCGCGTCAACCTTGGCCATCTTCACGGTGTACTTCCCATCCTCAGCGGCCGCGAGCTTGCCGTCCAGGTACGCGTCGTAGCCCGGGGGCAGCTTGACCTTGCCACCGCCACCGCCACCGCCCCCGGTCTGCCGGACCTTCCCGGCCAGCGCGCAGGTGAGCACATCCTCCGGACCATCCTCGCCCTCCTGGGCGCTGAGGCTGATATCGAAGGTCACGCGGACCCGCTTGTCCGACGTCGGCGCCGCGGTGTCCGGGTCAAGGTCGCGCAGCTTTCGCCAGAACGCGAGCACCTGCTCAGCGGTCGCGGACTTGGCCTCACCGATGGCCACCGCGTTCTCGGCACGCTTCGCGCTGGCCAAGGTGTCCGCGTGGGCCTTGACCGCGGCCTGAGCCGCGGGGTCTCCGGAGGCCGCGAGCATCGCGAGCAAGTCTTCGACAGAGGGGGCCGCGGGGGCCTTGGGGGCGGTTGGTTGGTTCTTGGGGCTCATGGTGTGTTCTCCCGTTGAGTGTCTATGCAGGGCCCGACGCGGACCCCGCTTCACCCTGGACATACTGCAGACCGCGTGCCAAACCTGCAAGTGCCTGATATCATTGGTGTAACCCTTCATGCTACATCGCAAGCTTTGCACCATTACAGGGCCCATCAGGGTGCAAGCCTTTGATATCACTGGGGAATGTGAATACCGTGCCACCCTGTCACACACCGCAAATGATGCAGATCGCGCCCTGGCGCCTCGGAATCAAGGTGACGCAGGCGCACCCGCGTTCGCGTCTACCTTTGATTGCAAGGCCTATGCCATGTCCAATAATGGGTATTATGTAAACTACTAGTGATATCAGGGGGTTAGGTGCATGGTGCGGCGCAAGTAACTGATACCGTTGAGGATTCAGCCCCGCAGCCCACATTCGCTGCGTTCAGGGTGCCACGCGACACGCGCGTCTCGCCAACCGCACGCCTGCGCGAGCATCTGCGCGAGAGCGCCCATGTGTGAATTTCTGCCGACTTGCGTATTTGATTCTCCGAATCCCCGCCGACCGAAATCGTAATGGGTCCCCTTTTGTGTATGGGTCCCATGTTGGGGGGGGCCCCGTTGATTGTAGCTGTGGGGCCCCCCCTTTATGTTCTGTGTCCGCGTTGTCCGCGTGGTCCGCAGCGGACATTGCGGACAAGAGTAAGGTGTGAACGATTGTTCACGGTTGTTGTTTTTGGTTGTAAGTGGTTGATGTTACAGGTGTGTGCAGATAGGGCTTGACATCTTCCCTGTCCTTACCCCAAAAGTTCTCGCGCGTGCCCGGCAGGACGTTGACCGCGTGTGGGGGGTTTCATGACCTCCCTCGGCTTTGCCTCGTTCGGGCCAATCCCCCCTAACCCCCCTGGCATTGATTGTTTGGATTAGGGATTTAGAACGGCACGTCATCGTTGTCTTGCCTTTCCTTCCGTTCGGGCTTGTTGGGGCATTGGTCGTAGTGTGGTTCGTAGACTTCGACCATTTTGGCGACGACGGTGGGGTACTGTCCGGAGTTGTCCTCGCCGGTCTTGAAGTAGAGACGTTTCTTGAATGGTTGGACCATGTCGAACTTCTCTTCTCCGTCTTTTGTGGTTTTGACCCACCACGTCTTTTGGTCGCAGTTTTTGCAGTTAGCCACGTTCTGTCTCCTAGTTTTGTTGTGCTTGCGAAGGTTTTACGATTCCCCACTTTGATCCTTTTGCTGTGGGTGTTTCGTCTACGAGTCCTAGGTTTCTCAACAGGTGTAGTGCTTTGACTACCCTGTGGTTGTCTGGCGTTCTTTTTTCCTCTCCATACTTGAACCATCCGAGTCTCTTTGCGATGCCGCTTGCTGTGTTTGCTCTTGGCGTTGTGATGAGTTCCTTCATGACTGCTGCAGCGTCATTCTTCGTTGACTTCATATTCCTTGATTGCCCTTCGTAGCTTTGAGAGCAGGTGTGGGACATCGACGGCGTCTCTTACCTTTAGCCTTGTGTGTCCTTTCCTTACCTCTCCGCTCCAGCTTCTCTTGTTGTGGTGGCGGTCGATTTCGGAGATCCACCAGCCCATTTCCACGATGTCGATGATTTTGTTTGTTAGCGAGACAGCCATGTTTCCCCTTGTTCAGACTTCCCAGGTCTCCTCGACCTCAACGGGCTTCATCTGCGTCCGGTTTACCAGCGGCTTTTCTCCTGCGACAAGCGTGATTCCGTTGATGTTGTGGTCCTTCATGAGGACCATGACGTGAGAGAGCAGCAGCTTTAGGCTGTCGATGTGCCCGTTGCCGAGGTCCTTATCGGGCGGGTGTGGCAGGTTGTCCACTAGGCCGATGGGGTCTGCGTACATGCTGCTGATGTCAGCGGCTGGAGAGGTTTCCGTTCGTACTCCCCTTTTCATCAGGTACGGCTTGAGCTTTTCGACGACGTCGGGGTGGTACTTGGCGATGGTGTCGTACATGTTCTTCCACTTGGGAGCCTTCCTTGCGTCGCCTCCCAGCCTGGAGAACGCCATCTTGACCATGTAGTCCCTTCCCTTGGTGGTTTCCTCTGCCATTGCGATGTCGACGCTTTGGTTGATGAGGTTTATCCCGACGGGTCGAGTCCAGAACCGTCCTCCCCAGATAGACAGGTCGATCCCGGTCTGGTTCTCCACGTTTGCGTAGATTCGCTTTGCTCCAGTGTTGGACACCGCGTATGGCGTTCCGGTTTTGGATGCTGCGTTGGTGTATGGGAGCGACAGCTTGTGCTTACATGTCTTGAGCACGACAACGAGGTCGAAGTTCTCGACCGTTGAGACCCTGGTGAGGTCTGTGACTGCGACTGTCTTGCAGCGCAGCGATGGGACCCACCTTTTGTGGTCGGTAACGAAGAGGACTTTCATTTCGCAGCCTTCTTCTTGCGGTTGCTTTTCTTGCAGACCTTGCAGATGGCGCTATAGCCGTCCTTGTTCTTCTTGTTCTTGGCGAACAGGTTGATACGCAGAGGCTTCTCACACGACTTGCAGTGCTTCATGGGCAGCTTGGACGCCCTTGCCGACTCCTTGCGGCAGTCCCTACACCAGGGCTGGACAGCGACCCGGATACCGTCAGATCGGCGCAGGTTCCTGAACCCGAACCCCTTTTCCTTGTCCTTGACGTCCCCGCACTTGGGGCACTGCCGATCGTTCTCGCTGATCACTGCCT
>Ga0098064_100059_pt1 | contig 21787 bp, 19 predicted proteins | sample 24BtaG_FD_77061 | JGI IMG/M metagenome (GOLD analysis project Ga0098064, IMG submission 77061) | Marine viral communities from Cariaco Basin, Caribbean Sea - 24B_WHOI_OMZ_CsCl | ecosystem: Environmental > Aquatic > Marine > Oceanic | place: Caribbean Sea: Cariaco Basin | collected 2014-11-08
GCTTTATGCCTTCCGATGATTTGGATCTTGGTCGTCTTACATTGGCATTTCACGGTGCTCGTCTTTACTTCGATCCTGCTTCACCAGCTAATGTGAAAAATCATGCTGGTGCAGATCGTGAGTTCCGTATGTATTTCCTTAACACTGATTACTTAAAACTTGCATTCGATAAAGATGCGCAGTTTGAGCTTTCTGACTTTGAACATGTTTCAGGTTATGCTTCTCGTTCTGCTAACATTATGACCCGTATGCAAATGTATGTATCACACTTGGCTTGTCAAGGCCTTTACACTAAAGATAGCTAATAGGGGGTTATTATGGCTACAAATACGATTATACAGTATCTTGAAACTACTGATGGTGAAGGCACTGCTTACGGTGTCGGCGTTTCGAATAGACGGCAAGTTGAAACTTACATTGCAGGCGCTGCTATAGCAGCAAATGACTTAGTTGCTTTTGACTTCTCAGCATCCAGTGATGGTGCTGCGGCTGTTACAGTTATCAAAGCAGATTCCGGCTCTACAGACAGCATTGCTGTTGTTGGGTTTGCTTTAAATGCTGCTGCAGCTGCAGGAGATAAAGTCGATGTTACGATTGCTGGTATTCACATAAGTGCAAATGTTAATGGTTCAGTTGCTAAAGGTGATAGATTATCTATCTCAGCAACAGGCGGCCAAGCAGATACTTATGTAAATACTGACACTGTTCCGGTTATCGGGTATGCATTGGAAGATGATGCTGCCAACATCGCATCAGTGATGGTTATCAAGCAGTTCTAGTATTTCTTAACACTTACCAGCTGGCTACTTGCTGAATAAAGGTTTTCTAGACATTTCCTTTGAAAGTAGCACTTCCTTTTTACTTTTGGGAAGTTTCTCCTTGGCCCGCCTGGCAACGGGCGGGTCATTTTTTTAATAAGAGGAATACAAATGAACTTGCTACAAATGAGAAACATGGTCGCTTCTATTTTAGATTACGATCCTAATGTGCAAACATACAAGGATGAAGTATCTAGAATGGTTAATGAGAGCTACATAAACTGGTTTGTCTCACGACCTTATACATTCAGTCAAAAAACAGTCGATGTTTATACATTAAGTGACGCATCCGATACAGGCACTCGTATAACACCACCAGCTGCAACTGGTATAGCAACTGAACCATCAGGTGTTATAACAAATCTAACAGCTGCGACTACTACGACTAGTGGTATTCCTGAAGTTAAAAATGGAGAGCTTACACATGAAGGCTCAGTTTTAAAAATCGCTAGCTCAACTAACTCCACCCACAACACGGGTGAATACATAATAGATAAGATTGATAGAGCTGGAGCCCGAGTTTATGTAAGCAGAATGTCTAGCACACCTAGGGTTTCATGGCTTCCAGTTGGTGGATCTGCTGAAACAGTAACAGTTAATGTTGAACAAAGGTTCTTAACTCTTCCTGATGATGTTAATCAGATCCTTTCTTGTGATATTCGTAATGAAGTTAAAAACGGCAATGCTGTTATGGGCAACATTCAACCACTAGCAAGAAGAGTTGAAGAAGAATGGGATTTAAGGAATAATCTCACAGGATCTCCAGATAGCTACATCGTTTATGATAGCTTACCTGACCATACAATGGATGCATTTGATTATGTTCCACGCGCAGGTGTAGATTTTAAAGTAGATGTATCTGCACAAGCCGGCCCGGCTGTTGGTTGGCCTCAAGGGAAGTATGAGTTTAGAATGGCTTATACTTGGCGAGGTGTTGAATCGCAATGGTCAGATCCTTTTGAAGTAGAGATTTCAGCTTCAAATAAAACATTTACATTTACATGTTTAGATACAACCGCTTTAGGTGTTTATGGATTACGCAAAAAGTTTTACATAAGAGCTAAATCAGGTTTTACAGCAATGGGAACAGCTAATGCAATGGCTGAAACTTTCTTTAGAGACATGAGCACTTATAGAATAGATAACTTATCAGCTGCTGCGTGGGGTGTTACAGGAATGAATACCTTTGTCATTGAAGATAGTGCAACCACATACGCTTGGAACAATAATAATACACCGATTAATAACATAGAAGACATTAAACAACTGGCCAGATCCAAGCCGAACATGGGTTATAGAAAAAGAATAAGGCTATACCCTCGTCCTGCATCTACAGTGCCAATACAAGTTCGCTACTGTTTCTTTCCTAAGAAGTTAGAAGATGATTATGACTTGCCTAACTGTCCTTCAGATACACATAGATACATTGTTTATGCTACATGTTCAGAGCTATTTATGAAACATAATAATCCTGACATGGCTTTATACTATGAAAAGAAGGCAGAAAAAGAGCTATTAAGAATCGACAATAAATACTTCACTCAAAGATCCGCAACATGGATAAAGGATGGATTTCAGGTTGGGCCTAGATTACCAAGCCCATACAGAACATTGACGCATTCATAGGATTTAAATAATGAAAACAGCTGGAAAAATGCAAGTAGCCCCACAGCTCGGATTAGATCTCCGAATACCAGCAGCAAATGGGTCAGCAAATGAAATGGAAAACTGGTGTTATGACGCCAAAACAAAATCATGGAATAATCAGGTAGGTTATGAAACCTTCTGTTCAGAGAGGGGTTATCCCCTTTCTTATTATCCCAATCAGCCAGTTGATAGTATTTACTGCTGGAGACGACATAACTCAGCACAACAATGGATCTTGTTCGAGGCAGGTGGTTCGCTTTATTATTTAAACCCATCACCTGGTGCTATTACAGTTAGTAATACATTAGACGCATCAAGGACAATACCCGCTTCAAATGAGCCAGGATCCTGGTATCAACCATTTGGAAAGTATTTAGTAATCTCAAATGGTAATGATGGGCCATTAAAATGGCGCGCACAGAAAAATAGGATTTATCCAGTTGGTTGGCTTAATAGGCCATCTCCTCCAATAGGAACACCACCAACAAATAAGCCTGGTGATGGATCGCCTTACAACTTTATTGAAGGGACAGATCGTTACGAGCAAGGACAAAGTGAGTTAGGTGGTGATACTAGATTTAAAGATGATGCATTCATTGGCTTAGGATCTTCAACAGCCAATGCTGAGAACTCTTATTCTTGGAGGGTTTCTTTTGTAAATGAGAATGGATCTGAATCGCCAATCTCAGAACCTTCAGGCCTCGTAAGATGGACAACTGAAACAATAACAAAAGGCACCAACACTTATGAGAACACCCCATGTGTAAAGGTAACTCTTCCAGTTGGCCCTACAGGGACGGTAGCTAGAAGATTGTATAGGACGAAAAACAATGTAGGAACTGATTTCTTCTTCAGTATGCAAATACCTAATAATGTTGATACATTCGTTATGGATTTCAAAGCAGATAGCCAGTTAGGAGCAACAGCACCTAGTGAAAACGATAGTGTTGCTTTTCCTGCCAGTGGAGCACGCTTTTCAGCCACTTATAAAAACTGTCTATTTCTAGATGGAGGCGCTTTAATGCCAAATAGGCTTTATCATTCAAAGCCTCTTCAATGCGATACCTATGGAGCTTTTGATTATTTCGAAACAGGAACTTCATTAGGCGGAGACATAACTGCTTTATTCACTTATTATAACTCTTTGTTTGTATTTAGAGAAGATGCTATAGATCTAGTTAGAGGTGATCCTTTAAATGGATTTGAGTTAGTTCCTTTTGTTTCAGGTATTGGAACGAGAAGCCCGCACACGATACAAGCCATACCTAATCTTGGATTGATGTTCCTATCCACGGATGGGGTGTATCTTTTAACTGGTGGATTAGATGGAGGCTCATCATTATCTATCAATAAAATCTCTGCAGAAATAGATGGCTTAATAGAAAGAATGAGTAAAGATAAACTTTCAAAGTTTGTTAGCATCTATTCACATCAATGGAGAGAGGCACACTTTTACATCTCAACTGATGGGAATCCTAAGCTAAATACAGGTATTATTTTCCATCAGGATTCAGGTGCTTGGACAACACGCGATAACTTAAGTTATAAGGTAGGCTGCTTAACAACAGACAAGGATGGAAACATAATCTATGGTGCAAATCAGGCTTATGATTTATCCAATAACGATCCTGTTACAGGGATCCAAGTTATTTCAAGAGCTAGGCCAATGGGTTATGTCTCAGTTGGAAGTGGTGAAGACATTCAATACAACCAAGGTGCTGCATTTAGTGCAACATTTAAATCTCAGTGGATGGACATGGGCTCACCTTTTCAGAAGAAGCAGCCTAAGTATTTGTATCTATACATACAAACAACTGGGGATGCACCGTTGGCTTTAAGCTTTCACAAAGATAGAAACTGGGCTAGATTTGTAACTGCTGATGCAAAACAAATGCAGATTGGTGATGCTGAAAATCAACCAACTTATCGCGAAACAGCTACTCCAAATACTGATGATGGTGTTGCTGCTATTTGGGGTCAAACATTTTGGCAAGATCCAACAATAACTTGTATAAGATACCCAATAGTTTTAGGATCTTGTAGTGAGTTTGCTTTTTCATTTGATACAGGGGCGACCCCAGTGGTATTTTTCGGTTATGCAGTGGAATACCAAGCTTCGACAATAGAAACATTAAGGGGGAAATCCTAATGCCGTTTAGATGGAGACAAAAATCTATAGCTGACGATGACATAACATCATCAAGAGAGTTTGACATAGCTTACTCAAACTATGCTGATGTTATTAATGGAGGTATGGATAGAGATAATCTTCCTAAAGATTGTATTAACTCAGGTGGTTTATCAAACACAGCAAGAAACGAGTTTAAACAGTTTTCTGTTGGAAGATTTAAACATGAATCGAATGTAAATGCACATGCACTTTTCACAACCATTCTTGATGGAAACTTTACAGGTGGGGGTGGTGGAGCACAACCTAATCCTCAAGGTAACTCTGTCTATGGGCTTCATTATGGCGATAATCCATTAATGGAAGGTGGATCTTGGTTTAAAGTAAAAGGAACTGAGGTTCAATGTGAAGAAGGAATGTTAGAAACAAACTGGAAAGTTAATGTGTTTATTCCAAAATACAGAGCTTATGTTACGAGAGGGACATCTGATCAATGTTCAATGAAATGGGTTGAATGGAGAATAGATGTTGATGGTGTAGAAGTATGCCGATCTTCTGCTATGTTTCAACCTTGGCATACAGTAATGTTAAATGCAAACACACAAATAGGCAAAGGCGTTCATACAGTCGATGTTTATTGTCTTGTTCCAGGTAGAATAAACGATACAGATAATCAAGCTATAATGACCTTCTTTGGTGGTCAGCTTGCTTGCTGGAATAGGAGAAGATAAATGGGAACAGTAAATCTTGCAAACTTTTACCCAAAAAATGAGGTTACTGATGCAACTGAAGTTAATAATAACAGTAATGCATTAAATGGTTCAACAAGCGGTATCAATGCAGAAAATGTAAGAAGTGAAGGGATTGATCATAAAAACATGAATGATAATCCTATTCTAATCTATGGACATCAGCAAGTGAATGCTGCTGCTAATCCTGCATTTGGTGTTGCACCTACAACTCATACTGGTTGGCGTTATCCTGCTGTTGGCGATCCTGCAGTTCCAGGTGGTGTCAGATCGGCTGCTAGAGAATACCCAGTTAATCATGATGCTACTTACGCAATAAATACCAATGTCAATCAAGGCACTAAGCTACAAGTTAATAGCACCAACGGTATCGCCTTAGAAAATGACATGCTTTTAAAGATAAACTTCTCAGCTATTATTTGGGACATTACTGCTGGAACAACTGGTGGTGCAATGTGGTCAAATAATCTAGCTTGTAATCTTATTGGAACAGCAAATGGAGGAACAGGAATAGGTGAATGGTGCTGGTTCTTTTATCCTAAGTTTAATACTACAAGTAGTGCTTTAAATGATGCTGATTTTAAAGATTGGAAAGCAGCAGGTTTTAGAACATTTGGATTACCAACAGATCCATTTAATGCAGTTGAAGGTGTTACTGGCACAAGTTATGCATTTACTACTAGAGATTTTTCACATGTTGCAGTTGCACCAATGCATACAATGGCAGCTGGATCAGGTGGAACTGATGGAGCTATAGCAAAGTGTGCTTATTATTCTCCATTAACTAACCCAGTCATTTCTTCATCAGGCCCTTACACAGTTAAAGGTGAGGTTTGGGTTCCAGTTGATACTGGCGGATTGGCAGGGACAGCAACTGGTAAAACACTTTATGGTATTCAGCTTTTCTGTGGTGGGCCTTGGAGAATGAATAGTATTAACATGGCGTTAGAAGGTGATACCGAAGCTAATGATGGAATAGAACACGGTGTTACAATAACTAGAGCACAAATCTCATTACAAATCTATGGTATGCAAGGAGGGTCAGTATAATGGCTTATACAGCACCACATTCATTCGTAGCAGGAGCCATCATTGATGGGTCAAACATACAAGCAAACATTGATGAGCTAAGAGATTATGTTAATGGTGGTATGGCTACTGCTGACATTCAAAATGCTAGCTGGATAGAAACCAAACACCTTATGCGCGGTGAGTTCATTGGTATTGCCAACTCTTATGAGATGAGATCTGGCTTATCAATGGGAAACACCGGTGTTAATGAAAGCTCAGGTGTTGGAGGAAGGCTTATTGGTCAAGAAGAAGGCGGTAATCCTGCAATCCCAGGATCTGGCTTTAGTTATTTTCTTGACGACAGCTCTGATGTTTGGATAACAGTAACAGCTTTCCCTCGTATGTATGATGGTGATGCAGCTGCTACTATTACTACAAACAGCACAGGTATTTACATGGTTGATGCTAACTCTACAACAACCTATCCATACACTTATCACACCTATCTTTCAGAAGCAAAGTTTGGTGTTAATCCTAGAACTGGTGCTAATAATGAACAACTACCAGGCTGGGAAAGAAGGAAAGGATTTAGATTTACATTTGCTTTATTTAATCAAGCAGTTGGAGAACACGCTTTCTACATGAGCGCATCTGCAGGTGTTAGAACATTACCCTGGAAGTTCTTTAAAGTGCAGGTTCAAGCATTTAAAAGAGCATAGGAAATAAAACATGCTATTATTAGGAGGAAAAAGATGGAACCATTAACAGTTGGATTAATCTTAGCGGGAACCGCTGCCTTAGCAAAACGAGCCGGAGCTGCAACATCTGGTTACATCGCAAACGCACCAAGCGAATCTGCTCAGGACAGAATAAAAGAACTAGAAAAACTTCAAGAAGCAGATGCATTAGGTTTGACTGGCGCAGAAAGAGAGGCTTTTATGGCCGCTGTTATGCATCCTCAACAAGCACTTGCTCGAGAAGGATTTGAAAGAACACAAGCTTTACAATCTATGGCTAACCAAAGTGGAGACATTTTGCGTAGAACTGCAGCAATGGAAGAGCAAGAAGCTAGAGCGGCTGGTGAGGCTGCTAGACAAATAGCTGTTGCTGATGTTCAAAAGGCTGCTCAACAAGAACAAGAGCTATTACAGTTAGAAATGGGTGTTGAAGCGCAAGAACAAGCACAGAAGGCTGCCTTATACGGTGGTATTATTGGTGGTGTTGGCGACATTGCTTCTGCAGGTTCTCAATACTATGCTATGACAGAACTAACTAATCGTGGAGGGCCAATGATACCAGGAGCCAATAGCTACATGCAAGCTGCTCCTTACATGAGTATGTATGGTTATGGGCCGACAGGTTATAATCCTTACTCTAATCCTTATGGAGCACCTTATGGTTATGGCCCAATGGCACCTCCCTCTGTTAATACAAATCCTACTGGGGAGAAATAAGTAATGGCTGAACCCAAACAAACGAATGGCGATTACTATCGCAACATCTACATTGATACACACTATCAGCGTTATTCAATGGCACTTCAGATGGCACAAGCAGAAACGCTTCGTGCTTATGAACTTAGTGTCATGTTATCTAGACAGTTATCAAAACTTCAACAACAAAAAGCAAGGATCCAATCCTCGACTTCTATGTCAGAGTTTGAAGCTAACCTTAAAATAGCTGGATTAGAAAACTCAATGGATAATAACGCTTTGCAGCGTAAAATCACTGTTGTTAATAATGTTGAGAAACAATACAACATAGATTCAACACTACCTTCAACTAACCAAGCAGCTAATGAGTTTGGTAATGCTTTGGTTGGTGTAACAGATGTTGAAGCTGCAGCTAAAAGATACTCAAATCAAGTTAGTGGTTATTCAAAAGGAACCAATGGTGCTAAAGCAACTGCTGCTTCTATTTACTCATCATTTCAAGCAGCAGCTTATCAAAAAGGTGGAACTGCTAAAACAAAGTTTGATGCTAATAGAAGTAAAATCCAAGCTGCAATCGCACAATCTACTGGTGTTACTGAATCAGACATGAGAACTTGGCAAGCACAAAAAGATCAACAGATTACAGACGAGATCAAAGCTTATGGTGGGGAGGCTCTAGAGCCAGCACAACTTAAAGAGCTTAGAACACAAGCTAAGGATCCTGGTAAAAGATTAAGGTCATCTAAACAATCTGTTCTTACACCTATTAGCACAGAAGAAGAAAAGCTTCGTAAGCAGCAGCAAGAATACATCGAAATGGCAAGTAGATCTCCAGAAGAAACGATGTTAAGAGCTCAAACAATCTATAGAGAAACAATGAGCCCAATGTCTCAACAGCAAATGGCTAAGCGAAGACAAGCAGACATTTTAAGGTCATTACCTCAAGAACAAAAGCTATTAGCACAAGGTTATGAAAGAGTAACACTTGACCAAGCAAAACAAATAATGAATAAATCTTATAAGACGCTTGATAGTGAAGAGAAGGCAGCATTAGAGATTTATCGCGCTGCTTTAAAAGACAGGGTTGCAAAGAAACCAGTATCATTTAAAATACATGAGAAGATCCATGAAATGTATCCTGAAGATTCAAATAAACAAGAACTGGTTGCTGGTTACATCTTAAGATTAACTGAAGCAGAAGGTGCTAGTAAAGGTAATCCAGTAGGAAAAGATGCAGCACCTTGGGCAGCAAGATACGATGCTCAGATTATGGGCTTTGAACCTGGCTTAACTAAAGAAGAAAAGAAACAACTTAAAGAACTTAAAAAGATACAATCAGATGTTGGTTGGCGTTGGGCTCCCCCATCACCAGACGAAGCAGCAGCTGCAGGTATTCCACTAACTCAAAAGCAACAGCAAAACTGGGATAAATGGCTTGCTAAGTATCAGAAGAAACATCCCGATGAGATGCCTGATTTATCAGGTGAGGCACAGCTAGTAAGCATTGATGATAAAGAAATGTTAGAGTTCTTAGAATGGAAGGAAGCTTTAAAAGGAAATAAAGCTACATCTCAGCCACCTAAGATTCCAAGGCTTTATCAAAGCGAAATGGTTGAAGAAATCTTTCCAGCAGAGCAGTTCCCTGGTCAAACGATTGATGCTGGTGGTGCTTCATCACTATTTATGGAACGAGGTATTGAACAACCAGATCCACAAACTGAAGAAGAATGGGATGAGTTTCTTCAATACATACCTGATCCACCTGCACCAAAAGATGCGAAGGAAGAAAAGAAAGATGGCGATCCGGAAGATCCTCCACCACCTGTTGAAAACATTACACCTAAAGATTTCACACCATACACAATCGATGGCCCTGGTTGGGCAAAACACCCGGCTACTTACACAGTAATAGCACCTAATACTATTCAAGTTCAAAGCGCAGAATACGGAAACTTTGTTATTCAAGAGGGCAAGGTCATACAAGGCTCTATAAAGAGAGGTAGCGTTTCCGGTTGGTGGGATCCCATGGAAGGACAAATCAAATAAGAGGTATAGATAATGGCTGAACCCGCCCCAAAACCAGAATACAAGCTTCCTGATTTGACAGTATTATCACCTGTTCAACAGGAAACCTTTAATACTATTTTAAAACTGCAAGGTGAAACACAAGCAGAAAGGTATTATCAGGATGCTTTAAAAGAAAATCAAGTAGAGATAGATGCTCGTAATCTCCTTGAACAGCAGCGTCAAGAAGAAATAAGAAGAAGAAGAGAATCTCAGCGTCTTATGGAAAAAGAAGCAGCTGAACTACAAGAAGTTGGTGTTCAACCTGGTCAGTTAGATCCTGCTGGAAGACAGATACCGGGCATTAGCTATCGAGGAATGAGAGATGCTGTCTATCCCGGTCAAGCCGACTGGAGTGAAGAAGAAATAGAAGAAATCATGCTGGCCGACCAGATTGGTATGGCTGAAGCAAAAGGTTATGATTGGGAAAAGATTGAGTATGCAAGAACACTAGCTGCTATGCCTACTGATGTTATTAGAGATTCATACCTTCAAAAGCGTGGCCAAAAAATGTTTGGCACTTCAACTCCAGTGCAACCCGGTATTCCTTCAGGATCTGGTAGATCTAGGAACATTACACCTACAATAGCAACAGCGCAAGGGAAAACAGAACAAGCACCAATGCTAGTCAGAGGTGAGGATCCTCAGTCAATAATCATGACACAAAGGGAGCGTGTTCCTACAGAACAGGACATGGAAAACAGAAAGGTTCAGGCTTTTCAAAAGATTGAAGCTGGTTATGTTGCTCAAGGTTATCCAACTGAACAAGAAGTATTTGAAAACTATCATGACCAGTATAAGACACAGTTCTTTAAATCTTGGAACATTACATCGTTTGATGACCTTGCAGATCCTAAAGAAAGAAAAGGAATCGAAGCACAACTTGAAAACGCTGCTCAAACTGCTGCAAGAGGCGATAAAGAGACAGCAACTTATAAAGCCAGACAAATAGTTTATCAACGCGCTATGAGGCCCATACAGGTAGGAGGTTATCAACAGGAGCCACTCTTTGTTGAAGGTGGTAGATTACAAAAGAACCCTGAACTAGTTAAACAGATGAGTGGCGGCCAGGCCTTGATGGAGGCTTTACGACCTCAGTTATTACAAACTAGAGAAGAATACCAAGAACAGCAGTTTGATAGAGCTGATAATGCAAAAGATTTTCAAATGGATGTTTATGCTACAGCAGCAAATGATGGATTAAATCTTGACGATCCTAAAAACATAGCAAATACTGAAGTTAAAATGTTTAATCAATGGGAGGAGAATCGAAAGAAGCAACTCCGCTTTCAGTTAAAGTTAAATAGAGTAGTTCAGGAAAACTGGAGCCAAGAGCAACAAGAAGAATGGATTGAGTATGAAGCAAGAAAAGAACTAAGGCAATACATTCCCACTCAATACACACAGGATTGGCTAGCTAAGCCATCTATGGAAGCATTCCCACCTATTGATGTTGCACAAGAAATAATGCTCTTTGGTTCTGAACAAGTTATGCCATTTATTGGTGATGTATTAACTGAAAGAAAACCAGGCGGTGCTCTTGTAGAATCGACTGGAATGGCACTAGTAAGAGACATTAACTTACCTTTCAGAGCGATACAAAACCCTTTAGCTGATGTGATGAGAGAAAATGTTGCAGCTTTAACTGGTGTAAAAGAAGAAGACATTTTAAATACTCGAGGCCAGCTATACGATGCTGATACAGTTGAACTTACATCAGATGTAGAGTGGGGTAGTGGTGTATTAGAGGCTTATGTAAAAGAACTAGCTGTTGAGACAGCCACTGCTCGCGGTTTAGGTAATGACCTTGCTGCTTTACAGATAGTAGGTGATCCTACAAAAATAGGTGATAGACAAGATCACGCATTTTTAATAGGAACAGCAGCAGAGTTTTTTATTCCTTACAATAGCTTATTAAAACCATTTGGTATGGGGATCAAATACGGTGGTTCAATGGTAAGAGGCAGTGCTCGAATGATGGATGTTGCTGCTGAAACTAGAAGAATACAAGCTTTAAGAAATGTTGATACAGCTGGTTCAGTTATGGATAACATAGCAGCTGGTGGAGCTGATGCATTAAAGTTTGATAGATGGAAAAAAATACCTTACACAAATGTTGAAGCAATGGGTGCTCGTGCTGGTGATAACATGTCAGCTGTTGATAGAGCTGCTGTTCTTATGAATAGACAAAAGGGCGCTGAACAACTAACGCAACCTCAGTATGCACAAGCTAGACAAATGTTAGGTGAAGGATTAGAACCAAGATCCCGTCAGTTATTTGATGAACTAACAGACATAGATCCAACTAACCCTATTGTTGTTTCAAATCGCAGTAGAGAAATAAATGAAAGCATAGACATTTTAGCAAAAGAAAAAGGTATGACTGGTGATCTTGCTAGAGCATCAATGATACAAGAAGGATTAGAAGGCGGTTATCGTTCAAACAAATGGATTGATGACCTATTGATTACAGATCCTGCTTCACCTGCTAGTAAAAGAGCAAAAGGCTTTTCAGTAGATCAGCAAGGAAGAATGCAAAACAAAGCATACGAACATTTAAAAAAGTATGATGCTCAAGATTATGTTATGCTTACAGATAGAGTTGCTGCTCATACTGACTTTGTTAATCAAGGCAACATGGAAATAATAAATAGAGGTATTAAGGCTGCTCGACGAGATGGTATCCCAGTTAGAGGTTTAGGCTCCAGAGGTGATGATAGTTTAATACCTTTAAATGTGCCTAAAAGAGAATACTTCACAAAAGCTGGAACATACCAAGGAGATCCTGAACTTAGAAGGATTTACGAAAAGCTTGAAGGCTTGCTTCCTGGTGAAGATGCTGTTCCAACTATGGATCTTGGCAAAAAAGCAATGGTTACCAGAAATCAGCTAACTGCCCGTGAAAGCAACTACATTACAGCAAGAATGGTTGAGATAGAGGCTATGAGAATAGCAAAGACAGGACGGGGTAAGATTTCAGGAGTAAAAGGTAGAGCTACTAAACCTGAAGATGTAATAAAGGTAACACAAGAAGATACATTTAAAAGAACACGCGTTCCAAAGGATAGAAGGCATCCTGTTATAGATGTTGCTAATACTTGGAAAGATTTTGGGAAAGCAACAGGAAACTATGCTGTTGGTTTAATGAATCCAGCATTGGAACCTGCTTTTATCGTGCCTAAGCTAAGAAGATGGGTAAGTGGAAAGCTACCGGCTAAATGGATTTCGTCGTCAGCGGGCCAAGGAGAAAGGCTAGCGATGGGAAGGGTAGCAAGACAGGCTACTGAAGAAGTGGCGCGTTTGGAACGCTCCCTTCCCATTGTTTTTCGTTCTCTTAAACAGATGGCTGATGGCGATTCAGCCAAAGCATTAACATACGGTGTAGTATGGAGCCAGTTCGATGATGTTAGTCGTATCCCAACAATGACACCAGAAGAACGAGTAGCAATGATGCAATACTATTTGGAACGCTCAAAGTTCAGAACTACAGAAGATTTAACAGCTTCAGGTGCTCTTGACTGGGCAATGGGAGCAGGTGAAAATCTCTTTGGGCCAAAGTTCTCTACTGTTCCAGCTGATGTTGATGATTTAAGATTAGCTTTATTAAATGCACATGAAAATGGTAGTAGCCTTTATGATTACAACACTTTAAATAGAGTATTTTCAGAGTTTTTAGATGAGCGACCAGGGTTAGCTGATGGTATGGCTGTTACTTATAGAAGTGTCCCAGGATTAGAGAAGCCTGATTTAGAAGGTGTCTTTATAGGATCTATTGCTGATAGTGCAGCTAAGCAAAGAGTTACAGCAGTATTAAGAGAAAACATGGGTGAGTTTCCAGGCTACCAAAGATTTATGTTTCCAGATGCAACAGAAACAAGAGCTTCTTGGGTTGGATGGGTAATAGGAGATAAACCTTTAAAGGTTGCAACGGCGCCGGCAGCTAGATTAAAGATGACAGAAAAGATTGCAGCTGAAATGCTGGTAACAGGCAAGACAATGGATAACATACCTGCAGCAACACTCAATCGTTTATGGGATGAAGTATTAGGGCCTGATAATCCAGTAACTAGAGTAGAGATAGTAAAAGGCCCGGGTGGTGCGGACGAAGCAGTTGTAGGTGGTGCTATAGCAAGAGATACAGTGCCGCCTCCTTCAAGAGTTCCATCTAGATTATTTCCTGAAGTAAGGGTATTACCTGAAGGCACTCCACCGCCATTGGCTAATAATGTTACTGAACTTACAAAGATGCTATTAGGCGATAAGCCACATTTCCTTTCTCAACAAATGAAAGTAATGGGTTATGCTCAAGGTATAGGTGATACTGATCAGATCGTTAAACACTTAGGAGCAACAGTTACAAAGTTTGATAATGTAAGGCTTGATGAAGTTATTGTTCGAACAGGTTTCATTGAAGCTATGGAAAGAGGTGATGTTGTTGATGACCTTCGTATGCTTACAGACATTCAAACAAGGTTGGAAACAGTTGCTATTCCATTATCGCGACCAATGAAACGACAGTTATCAGAAATAGCAGATGGTTTAAGCGATCCTAAAAAACTTCAACAGTTTGGTGCTTCTATCGCTCAACTAAAAAGAAAGAAGCCCGGTTTAGTTAATAAGTTATTTCAAGGATTAGATGATCTTGCAGGTAATGTAAGAAGATCGTGGATAAGTGGTCAGCTTGGTGGTAAGTATGTTCCTAATGTTCCTTATCACATGGAAAACATTGTTACTGCACCTATCTTAGCTGCTGTTACTAATCCATCAACATTCAACATCTTCTCGTGGGGAAGACAACTAAAAGCCGGAGCAAAAGGCCGACCAGTTGCTTCATTACAAAGACAAGCAATGAATGCACCAAATGATTATCTTCCTGGGACGGCATTAACAAATAAAGAGGTTTATGATGCTTTCCTACGGTATAACCTAGGGACGACACAAAGTAATCTTCAGCTAGGCGATGTGGCCCTTAATGATTTAAGATACATCATGCAAGAAGCGAAGTTGGGTGTCAAGGTTAAACATCCAGGTTCAGACAACATTTTGAGAATAGCAGGAGAAAACTTAGCTGATGGTATAGAAAGATGGGCACCTGGTATGCAAGGTAGAACAAGCTATGCTATGGATTGGGCACTTGAAACTGATTACTTCTTTAGAGAAACATTGTTTGTTAAATCATTACAAGAAGGAAAAAGCTTTGATGACGCAGCAAGATTAGCAAGAGAAACCTTCTTAGATTATGGACAACTACCATCTGTTATGAGAAGGAACTGGATGCGATCTGCTTTATACCTCAGTTTCACATACATGACAATGCTTGAGATGACTAAGGCTATGCTTAAGCCTAGTGCTTTAATCAACATCAATCGTCTAGCAAGAGGCCATGTTGCGATGGCTAAATACACTGGATCTTATAACTATGTGGGAGACACGACATTGCAATCTATGTGGCTTTCTACGCAAGAGCCTATGTTTATAGGGGAAGGTGATGATGATAGCAAGAAATACAAACAGAGGGCCGTTAATACATACTATAGAGATCCTTGGATGAGTGGCCTAATGACAATGGCACAGATGGGTCATTACACCTATGGTTTGACAACTGGTCAGCCGGAACTTACAGCTAACTCTACAATAGAAGATGTGTTAGATTATTTCTATGTTCCTGTTCTTGATACAATCAAAGAGTTGGATGTTGATTATAAGAAAGGTGTGCCTCCAAAACAAATGCATCAGTTTCTAACTGGTATGTATTTATCTGGTTTAATACCAGTGTGGAGTGGAGAAGGCGCTGAAACCTATGTCGATCGTTATGATCTTGAAGTTAAACCACCCAGTAAAACCACAATAGGTGCTCCAAACTATGCGGGCTGGCAGTTTAGATTCAAGACACCTGCTGGTTATCAAAGGTATGTTATTGACCAGACACTTGTAACAGTGGCTGGAGCTAAGCGAATAAATGACGACATAACCGGTGCGCTCATTAGCGGTGGCTATGTTCCTGAAGGAACTGATTTCACCTATCTAGAAAATGGTAAGCCGGTATTAATGGTTCCATTCACTGAAACTGAAATACCTGAAGAAATAACAGAACCGTTAGAATACATGTTTCTTAGGAAGCGGCCTGTTAGATTACCGGCAGATTGGGAAGCTCGTGACAGAGTGTTGCGTTCGCGTATGTATAAGTTGAAAGAGTATGAGAAAACTTTCCGTGAGGAAGATTAAAGAAAACTGGTGTGCTGGTTTGGGGTATTCCAGCGGTTAAGGGGATTTTATTTTAGGAGGTCGTTATGGCTATTAAAAAAGTTAAAGGTGGTTACAAAGCCACTACAAAAAAAGGAAGAGCACTATCTAAGAAACCCAAGTCAAAGAAAGGTGCATTAAAACAGCTGGCTGCTGTAGAGCTTTCAAAGAAAAAGAAAGCAAAGAAAAAACCACGGCCAGTGAAGAAGAAGAAAAAGCCTAGCAAGAAGAAGAAATACTAGGAAAAAAATCTATGCTATTATAGAGGTATAATAACTCCAAGTTGTTAGATAGAAGGGAGGATCTCAATGCCAAAGTTTGGCTCATTTATTCATACTGCTAAAAAAACCGGTTTAACAACCGCCTATGGTAGTAGCTTCGACACTTCGAAGTTTGTTCTTTTAAATCTCAATGACGCAGCATCTGGAAGTTTCGCTTCACCTAATAAACCTGGCGATTCCTTTCAAGGCAACCTACAGCTATTTCGTTTGAGAGGCTTAGCAGCTGGAGGCTTGACCAATGGGGGGAAGATAACAGTTAAAGGAACATGGGATGCGGCTGGACAACAGTTGATCATAGCTCCAACAACTATAACGCTTACTGCAGACATGCAAGATGTCGATGGCACTGGTTATCATTCAACCACTATGCTAACGGACGCTTATGTCGCCAATGCAACAGATACATTATACATTTGGATTAAAACATCGACTGGGACATTTACACTCGACCAAGTTGAAATGACATGGGTGGAGTGAGATGCCAAGAGTTCAGTATCCAAGCCCGTTCGTAATAACAGCGGATCATTATGGTTCGGATTTAATCTACCAAGATTTGACTAGTTCCTGTAATGGGAGCAGAACCACATTCACTGTTAGTGAGGAGTATAGAGAAAACGCCTTATACATCTTCTTTAATGGATTATTACAACGCTTAGGCAATGAAGTAACGCAAGATGCATCAAACTCTCAGTTTAGTTTGTCATTTACACCGACAAGCAATGATACTTTGGTTGCAATCTTTCAACCAAAAGATCTTCCACTTGCCCCACAATAAGTTATTTTTTAGTTGAGTTTCGTAATACTTAAACATGTCCATTAAAAACAGGAGTTATTTATGGCTATTCAGATTAGAACCGACCAGGTTCAAAACAACGCAATCACTGCTGGTAAGATTGATTTAACCGGCACATTTAACTTTGGTTCAGGAACACTACAATCCGGAACACCTTCAGCTACTACCGATGTAGCAAACAAAGCTTATGTTGATGCACAACTTCCAGATTCTTTTTCTGGTGGTGATGGTATCGCAATCAATACATCCGGAGATCCTGATGTTATTAGTGTAGATTTAGCAACCGATCCAGGCCTTCAGTTCTCTTCAAACAAACTTGACCTTAAGCTTGAAGCTAACAAAGGTTTGCAAAAACTAGCAGCTGGTTTATCTATTAAACTTAAAGCAGAAAGTGGTGGATCCATTAGTGCTGATGCCTCTGGTATTTACATTGCTGATGGTGCTATTTCCAATGATAAGTTAGCTAGCAGCACAATCTCAGGTAAAGCCTTGGGAACCAGCCTTGATAGCCTTACCGATGGTAATGGTATCGCTGATTTCACATTCAACGGTTCTGGTGCAGCTTCTATCGCTATCGACCTTGATGGCTCTACTCTTGCAGTAGGTGGAAGTGGTATTAAAATCGCTGATAATGGTGTTGGATCCGGTCAAATCGCAGCTGCTGCTGTAGATTTTGGCAAGATGGGATTTCAACCTCGTCGTCAAGCGCTTACTACCAATGGTTCTACTGCCGCTTTTGCTCTGACTAATCGTGTTTCTGATGCCAACTGGCGAAAGCAAATCATGGTTTTCAGAAACGGTTTGCTTGTAGAAGAGGTTGCTGCTGGAGCTTCTGGTTCCGACCAGTATGTTGTTAGTGATGACGGTTCTGCTACCACCATTACATTTGGTGCTGCTCCCGCTGCTGCTGATAATGTTCGCTTCATGTATGTCGCATAAGTTATTTGTTAAAGCTGGAGGTATGTAATGGAGCTTGTTGAACTTGCATCTTGGCTTGCCGGCCCTGCTGGTGGCCTCATTACATGCCTCTGGCTGTTTCAAAAGTTTTTGAACTATCAAGAAAAACAGCTGGATAAACTGATTGAAGAAATGCAGGCTGATAGAGCGATGTTTAAAGATGCCATTAACAAGATGGATTCGAGGCTTAGCATCGTTGAGATCGGAGTGAATGACATCAAAACACATCTCTTGAGGGGGAGGAAAGATGAATAAGAAATACGATAAGAAACACCTATACAGATACACACCTGATGTTATGAAACTAATCGTTAAGATAGTTAAATACTCTAAAGGTGGTTTGGATAAAGACGAGATAAGAGAACTGGGAGAGGATTTGTTAGACATCGCTTTAAGAATACTTGAAGAAGTATTTGAAGATGCCTGTCCTAAGTGTAATAAGTCGCCTTGTGTATGTCCTAAATCTGCCATAGCGATACCTTAACGAGGTTTATTCAGATTGGCTTCTATTTGTTTCAATAGGTTATTTAACCTATCATCATTTAGAAGCTCTTCTGGGTTATTCTGTGTATCATCATTAAACCAAACCAGTTGTAGCTCTACCCTATCTACATACATTAGCTTTCCGTTGTTCAATAATACCTGAAGCTTGTAAGGCCATTGAGGATCTACATCTACTACCATTCCAATCAGAATGATGTATTGATAGTTGTCTCCACCCAACCAATCTAGATGCCTCATTGCACATAATGCTCCCTTATACTCTTGATGCATTACCATACTGATGCACTGAGGGGATGCTTGTTCTTTACTGTTGCCATTTTTATTTCCTGTTGTTATGTTAAGATGTTCTACCAATCTTAGTATAAGTATAACACATTCGATCAAAATGTATAAGTTATTTTAAATAAAAATGAAATGTAAAAGAAATGTAAATAAATGTAATCATTGAATACAAATACTATTTACAAAGTATAGTTACTACTGAGGGGAGGAGGAGAGAGAGAGCTATAACCGGTAGAACGGCGCCAGCCAGTTCGTTACGGTTTATTATCTATAGTATTATTATTTATTATTATTATAGATCTATAGATTAAATCTATTATAGTTACTCTTAATCTATTTCTATTATTATAATCTTCTATTTATTTAAAAAGATTATTATAAATCTTCTATTTACAGAGTATTATTTAACTGTTCTACTAATCAACAACTTACATGAAAACAGAAATAAGAGGAATAGTTTATGAATACATTTACATTACATTACATTAAATAATACAATAAGGTTTATCTTTATAAGAGAAGGGTTATACTTATTGATGAGGAGGGGATGTTGTTTTTTATTATTCTTCTTGTTGTTGAAAGAGTATGTTCTGCCATTTACAACATCTCCTCCTCTCTTTGTCACCTAAGCTTCGATTAATCTCCGATACAAAACTTTTAGTCAATAGCTTAACCTCTCCTCAGTAAAATGGGGGGAGGCTTCTCTCCAAAATAAGTTAGATAAAACACTTCGATCAGTATAGTTATTACTGTATCGGAGACATTGATGACTAACTTATTTGAGCGCTTACAGAGCGCAGCTCGCCCGTATGAGGTGAGAGTAGGAGAGATCCTGACAACAGAAAACTGGCACCCTATTTCATCTCAGTCGATGGATTATGATGTGCTACTATACAACCCCTTAGAAGATAAACATTTAAAAGTGGAAGTGAAGGTTCAAGAGGGGTGCAATAAGAATAAAAAACCTTATGACACTGCATGTATTGAGATAAAAGAATACCAATACAGACATGATGATTATGTATGGAGCCATTGGCTAACAGCACCATTCGACATCATGGTGCATTACAATAAGTTTAATGATACTGCTTACCTCTTCAATGGACAGATCCATAGGTCATGGGCGTGGGGCAAAAGACATAACAGACGCCGCTCTTTTCAGGTAAAAACTGAATACATAAAGTGCGGTTGGACAGATGTAAATGCTGGGTTCTTTATGTCTATACCATACAAACCTACCACGAACAGGAAAAAAACATCTGCTATTAATGTGGGGAGGCTCCATGAACCTATTTCAGATACCTAAGGTAACATTAAAACAAGGCGATCTTTTCGTGCTGACAAATAAAACAAACAACAACAATAAAGCGATGATGATACTAACTCAGTTCAATCTGATAGATGAAGAAACTGCGGTATTAGAGCTAACCTCACCTGATGACAACTCTCAACGCATAGTAGGAGAACTAAGATTAAGTCAAGGTTTCTATGTGAATGGCCAACTACTCGACTGCCACATAGATTACACACCCATCTTGGGGGAGGCATAAAAGAAATGATACATGAGCAGAACAATGGATACGCAGTGGTGATAGAAAATCCAAAGCTATGGGGGAAGTATTGCGTATTCACACCAAAAGGTTTAATAATCCCATGCCATAATCTCAACACAGCACGCAACATACGCGATGACTATAACATGAAGGTGAAAAAATGCCAGGACACAGAAAAAGCTACGATAACAGACAAGATCCTACTCAAGGTAAAGCAGCACAAACAGGCGTAGATACAATAGAAAAAGCGATCTATACATTAGAGTGTAAGCTTAATACTCCGCATAAATACACAGCTGAGGATAGAGAACTAATGCACCAAGGTATAGAATGGCTAAAGGCACAGAAACTGGCGGGAAAGAAACTCATCGATGTAATCAATGACCTCCCCTCAGATGCAAAGATAGGTGACTATGATAAAGAATAAAGATGTATTAGATTACCTCTCCTCAATCCCCTCAGATTCTATTGATTTGATAATAGCAGATCCACCCTACTTCAAGACGGCTAAAGAAGAATGGGATCATCAATGGAAAGAAGAGTATGAATACCTAGCATGGTGTCAGGCTTGGATGAAAGAGTGTGAGAGGGTACTGAAGACAGGTAGGTGTATCTATGTATGGGGACAGGTGAATAACCCGAAGAAGCATCCTAACACATTCCTCAGATTCAAGATCGATGTTGATGAGAAGACATCTCTAAACTTCCAGAACTGGATTATCTGGTCGTACGACTGGGGCGGTAGAACAAACAAAACATTTGCAAGGAAACATGAAGATCTTCTTATGTGGAGCAAGGGAAAGGATTTCCTCTTCAACTCCGACGATGTAAGGATACCATACAAGATGAAGAACAATACATACAGAAGTACAAACACTAATCACCCCTTAGGTAAGATACCCACTGATGTATGGGAAAAGAATAATCTCACAGTACATAAGGATCACTGTTCATGGCACCCTACTACAAAGAACATAACCCTCCTCAGACGAATGATAAGAGCTAACACTAATGAAGGTGATGTGGTCATGGATCTGTTCAGTGGAAGCGGGAGCACAACAGTCGCGGCAATAAAAGAAAATAGAGAGCACACAGGTGTGGAAAGAAATAAAGATTACTATAACAAATCACTAATCAGGATAAAGAAACTCACAGAGTGAAACAGAATGCATCTTCTCTCCACACACCATTATCCACCTACCCAAACCTCTACCATCCCACCTCGTCCAACCTCGTTAAAGCCAAGGGTATCGTCGAAGACAAGAGTGTCTTCTCCACTCTAATCCCCAGCCATCGGCTAAAACTACTCATCACTACTCAACAC
>Ga0098064_100063_pt1 | contig 21391 bp, 19 predicted proteins | sample 24BtaG_FD_77061 | JGI IMG/M metagenome (GOLD analysis project Ga0098064, IMG submission 77061) | Marine viral communities from Cariaco Basin, Caribbean Sea - 24B_WHOI_OMZ_CsCl | ecosystem: Environmental > Aquatic > Marine > Oceanic | place: Caribbean Sea: Cariaco Basin | collected 2014-11-08
GTCTTCGCCAAACGGGTTCCTCGGTTCAGGGCCTCAAATCTTCTCCTCGAGCGGCTCAATCACCCCACAACCCCTGGCTGATCTCCGCCTTCTGCGCTTTCCGGCGCATAACACCTCATATCCCCGAGAGCGCAGCCAGGGGTTGAACGAGGGCGGGATGTGGAGGCAAGAAAAAGCCCCGCCAGAAGGCGGGGCAAACTGGAACACCGTGAGCGGTGATCCTGCACTGGCAAAGCAGCACTCTGAACCTGTGAAACTCGTGAACGGGCTTCCAACCCTGGGCAGCGCAAACTGGTTCCGTATTGAGGCAGACAATTGGCTGAGCCGAGACCCTGTCCCCTATTGCAAACCCTGTAGCCTATCCGTCAGAGCGTCGCCGGGGGTGGAGAGAGACACGCGCGCCAGGCGACGCCTCACCAGCAAATCCTTCCACTGCCACCAGCGCCACGGTCGAGATCCGGACCCGCCTTGGAGGCGCGACTTGGGCTCCCTGGGGATAACCCTTTCCCCTTCTTGCCTGATCATCCCCATTCCCGCGGGACGCGCGCCGAGGCGTTCCAACCCTGCCGAACGACAGTTCAAAGTCAAAGCGCGCTGACAGGAAAAAACCGGGCCAGTCCGCGCCGGTCGGCGCTTGCTCCCCGGGGGCTGCTTCGCCCGACACGGCCCGTCCCGGTTCCTTCCTGTAGATCATTAGAAGGCAGAAATAACCGGTGTCTGAAATGGTTGACAGAATCAGGAAAATATCGGACGCCGGTTTCCGGTTCACCGGACGTGGGCGTCCGTGCATTTCCGGCTTTGGGACGCCAGCGTCCTCTGTCGCGGACGCCAGCGTCCGCTGTATAGCCAATTTCAGGAAACTCATTTCCGGTTTTGGGTTGTGCGTGTCCGTTTTCGGCGGCAACATGTTTCCGACAATAGGAAACGAGCAGGCTATGAGCAGGAACAATCTTCCAGAGTTGCCAGTCCGAAAGCCGTACGGGAGCTGGGTGCAGACTGAGCGCGCCGCCCATGAGGCATGGGCCGCCCTGATTACCCGGTCCCCTATCGCCGCGCGCGCAATGCACGTAATCACAGCCCAGATCGATGATCAAAACGCGTTCATCATCTCGCAGGAAGCCTTGGCGGAGCTGGTAAACTGTTCCGAGCGACGCTTGCGGGATGCGATCAAGATATTGGCGGAGGATAACTGGATCGAGGTCCGCCGCATCGGCGGGCGCGGGACTGTAAACGCCTATGTCGTGAATGACCGGGTGGCATGGAATGGATCGCGCGACGGGCTGCGCTACAGCCTGTTCAGCGCCAAAGTCTACGTCCCAGAGAGGGAACAGCCCGACCGCGAGGAACTGGGCAACCAGGCCCCGCTGCGCCGCCTGCCGTCCATGTTCGCAGGTGAACAGCAGCTGCCGTCAGGCGAAGGCCTGCCACCTATCTCACAGCCCGCCCTGGAGGGCTTCATGCCCGACCTGCCCGCGCGGCGGATCAACCGCGACGATAATTAAGCATCGCACATCTGCGGAAATTATTAATCACACAGATGATTAAATGCACAGATAATCATGCGAGGAATAAACCAGATGTGGAAACGTGCCGGTGAACAGCTATGCAAGTGATCGTCCTAGCCACCCAGAAAGGCGGCAGTGGTAAATCGACCATTGCCCGATCGATCGCAGCAGAGTTGACCAGGCGCGGCCGCGTGGCCTTGCTGGACATCGACCCGCAAGGATCGCTGACGAAATGGTGGCAGCGCCGGGAAACCGAAGACCTCCAGCTGATCACGGGCCTGACCCGTGCAGACCAGATATCGAAGGCCGTCGAGACTTTGCGAGGGCAGGGGTTTGACTGGCTGATAATCGACACGCCAGGCGCGCGGGACGAGGCCACGCGGATCGCCCTACGATCGGCTGACCTGGTCCTTGTGCCCGTCCACCCATCGCAAGACGACCTGGACGCAGTGGGCCCGACCGTGGCCGAAATACGGGACGCAGGGGCGAACTTCATCTTCGTGCTCTCCCGCACCACGCGGGCGCGGATCGTAGACGAGACGGGCCGTCTGCTGGCCGCTCATGGGCGTGTTGCGCCGGCCATTGTCGGGGCGAGGGTAGCGCATGGAGAAGCCGCCACGCGCGGTCTTACGGCGGCAGAGGTGGGAAACGCCGCCGCGGCTGACGAAGTGCGGGAACTGGTGAACTACGTTCTGGAGGTAATGGGATGAAAAAGCCGCTCAATCTGTCGCTCGACATCGGCGCGGATCCTGTCGCTGTCCCAGCCCCGACGTCCGAGGCCGCTGCGCCGAAGAAGGGACCAGGCCGCCCTCCCAAGCCGCCGCGCGACAACCCCCGGCGCATAGCGGTGACGGTGGACGATGACACCTATGGCCGCGTCCTGCATGCCTGCGCAGACCTGCGCATTGATCGGCAAACGTTCCTGGAACGGGCCATCGCACTAATGTTCGCAGATATCCAAAAGACCAAATAAACATCCGAGTATTATCTTATCTGTGCATAAACTCATATGGTTTTCTGTGTGTATAATCATATATGGGGGCGCACAGCCTGCCATTCTCCTTTCTCGATAATCCAAACGGAAGAGGTCAGCATCTCATGCGAGCTTTTGGCTAGAAGCTCGCATGGCCGCTTCCCCCGGGATCCCAGCAAATCAAGGAGAAGACTGCCTCCATCGCGAAGGGCCGCTTCCCTCATGCGAGGTTTATGGGCGCAGTTGCGTAGAACCCTGCAAGGATCGGCCCGTGCCCGCCACCGCTCAAATCATCTGGAACAAGGGCCGTGTGGTGGGCAGGAAACCATCCCTCACGCCCAACCAGGTCGCCCTGATCCGGCTGATCCTGCGCCAGGAGAGAGACCTGCGCAGCCTGGCGCTGTTCAACACCGCCCTCGATACCAGTTTCCGGGGCTCCGATCTGGTGCGCCCTCGCGTCTCGGACATGGCCACCCCGGCCGGGGTGCGCGAGATCGTGGAGATCCGGCAGAAGAAAACCGAAGGGCGCCATGCCCGTCCGGTGCAGACGCGACTGGCCGGTGTCGCGATGCGCCACGATCACCGCCTGGTGCTTTTCCAGCCCCAGGACCCGAAGAGAGTCATTCGCGGCGCGCGACATCTCCGCCCGGTCCAGCTTTTCGGCCTCGTTCGGATGCCAGGCCAGCGAATAGGCCAGCACCGGCTTTTGCGCCTTGCGCTCGGTCGCCGCGATCCCGGCCGCGGCCTTCAGCTGGTTGGCCCGCTCGGCGGTGGCGATCATGATCCGGGTGGGCACCTCGGGGTGGTCGCTGGCAATATTGCGCATCTCTGTCCAGGTCACCCGCTCCGACAAGACAGGATGCGGCTTTGCCGCCATACTAAGGTCTGAATTTCTTCATGCAGAAGCGGTGTTATGCGCCCGACAGCCCCCGCGTGAGAGATCACGCGGGGGTTGTCTCATGAAGGGCCTCGGAGGGGTGTTGCAGTTGCAGGATATGGCCAATGTAAACCGGAATTGCATTCCGGCCCCGGCGCTGTGTTCTGGCGACGTATTCATTCCGCATTTCCCGCCATCTGCGCTGTCAGTTTGGCAAGAAATGGACGTGTAATTTTTTACACTCGCCAACGTTGCTGTTCTTCGCGTCCAGAGCCGTTCCAGCCAGCAGGAACAGGACAGCGACGTCGCGAAGTTAACATTCCACGTTTCATGCCAATTGCCCTTCATGCGCCTTGCCGAAAGGACGAGACAGGCTCAGTGCCCGTCATCCCAGGCATCGTCCTTCGGCTTGATCCGACGCTCGGCGGCGGGTTCGTCCCGGACCTGTTCCTGAATGACCGGTTTCCTCTTCGGCGCATGCGCGGAAGCCTCGACCGCCGCCTTGGCCTGCGGCGTGACCTTGGTCCTGGTCGCGGCCTTCGCCTTCACCGCTGGCTTTGCGGCTGGAGCATCGAACGCGTCCAGCGCTTCCTTGGCGGCCGTCTGCAACCGGGTCACGAGAGCTTTCTCGTCCAGACCCTTTTCCTTGGCGAAGGCCCGACCACCCGCGACGATGCCCTCCTGGACGGCGCGCAGGCGGCGGTTCTCCTTGGCGATCAGCTCGGCCCTGGTCTCGGTGGCCTTCAGCTCGCGTTGCAGCTTGCGGTTCTGGTACTGAAGGTTGCTGACCTCCTCCCGCATCTTCGGGGTACCGGTGACCTGCTGCTTAAGGGTGAACAGCTCGACGGCGTGCGCGCGGTTCTCGCGATGCCGGGCGGCCTGGACGCCCCTGAGAGCGTCTGAGACGTCCTGTGAGGCCTTTTCCCGCCATTCCGCCTCCGTCTCTCCGCCGATGCCCAGAATGGCGCCTCTGCGGCGCTCCGGAAGGCTCACGGCGGCATCAGGGTCGGTGAGATGGGCATAGGCCCTCTGGACCCGCTCATGGCGCGCCGGAGAGCCCTGCAGACCGCGCTCCAGGCCATGGGTCTTTCCGACCCGTTCCGCGAAGTCGGTCTGCATGGCGGAGAGCTGCTGCCGGCTGCCGACGATGGCGCGAGCGTTCAGCTTGCCGCGTTCGTCCAGGGGAATGGTCATCACCGTCATGTGGGGCGTAGACTCATCCCGGTGGATCACCGCGGAGAGGACGTTCTCGGCCCCATGGCGGACCTTGAGCCAGTCCAGGGCATCGGTGAAGTAAGCGTCCTGCTCCTCCCGGCTCATGGCCTTCAGGGCCTCGGGAGAGCCGCCGACGAAATACTCCAGCCCGTGGACGGCATTGCTACGGATCTTCTCGGGGGCGCGGTCCTTCCAGGCATCGAGGACGGCGCGGCTGGTATCGCCGCCGACCAGGATGGTGTTGTCGGGGGTGCGCCGGGTATCGGCATTGGGCGTGTCGCGTTCCCGGAAGGTATGCTGGAGGCTTGCCCCCATGTTGCCCATGGTCTTGATCTTGGCACAGCGAAGGATGGCGAAGCTGCGCGAGGTGGTGAGATGGAGCATCCTGCCGCCGATGCTGCGATCCAATCGGATCCGCCAGGCATCATCGTCATCGTTGCGCGCACCCATGAATCGACCTCCGAAGGAAGGTTTATGTGTACTCATTAGACAATTTGGCACAAGGCCAAATTATCCCCTCGCCCCGTAACACGGGGAAGAGACACATCAACCTTCCTTCGGAGGGGGCAATCGTTGCGTTGCCTATGAGAATACGGTGTGGGCGCTGTATGTGAAAATAGTCCATTTGGCTGAGGGCGTCAGACTACCAAAGGGTAGTGAAAAAAACCTTTACAAAAAGCCCTCGCTCGACAAGTCAGTATCGACAGCCCCTATTTTCACCGAGGCCCCCAATAAACCAAAACTATAAAAAAGAAATCAAAACAGAACGATACAACCGGGTTGCTGTAGCCTAGGTTCTCCCACACAAAACACGTAAACTAGGAAGCGAATTATGAAACGTCAGCTGAGCCTCAACCGCATTCGTACTCAGCTTACCGGGCTAGAGCGCATGATGCGCACGCTGCGGGCCGAAGTTGAAACCCATATTTCCGCATTCAGCCCAACTGATATCAATTCTGTCACAGAGGTGCGTACCGGCCTTGCCGAGCTGTTTGCTTCCGGTACGGCGATGCCAGCGATCTCTGCGCAACCCTACCAGCACTTTTGTCCCGGCGTCTGGGTTGGGATAGACCAGGAAGTGGGCGATTGTGGTGCCGCCGTAACTCTGAAGACGCTGCACCAACATGAGCCGCTAGATGGCGTGGCCCGCATGGCGCGCTTGTCGATCAACCCAGTCTTTCCGCTGATCGAAAAACCCCGTTGGGTGACGCTAGAAAGTGCTGTCGACATTGAGGCACTGCGCGCCGCCAAGGGGCTGCGCCTGGATATCATCAGCTTCTTTGACATCGCACCGCACAATACCGCGCAGATCCCGCGCCATATAACGGTGACGCTGCGTTTGCGCCGCCGCGACGGCGCGCAAAGCGATCATCTGGACTACCGCGTGCCAGTCTCCACCATGCCGTTCGAACACAGCATGATCGTGGCCGAAAGCGGGATGGGTGAGCTCCCTCTGGCCGAGGCGGTAAAAGCCGAACTTATTATCGCACTGCCGTTGGCTGGCGAATTTACTCTGAACGTGGATCACTTCTCGCTTAAAGGTATAGGGGCCTAATTATGCGGATCCTCTATGTCTCGCGCGAGACGCCGCTGCATCCTTCGGGGGGAATCGCGACTTATTTGGAATATATGGTGCCTGCGATGCGGGCGACCGGACATGAAGTTTTTCTGTTTTCGTGGTCAGAGGTCCAGCCCTATGCCGAACCTGTCGACCATGCGCCGTTCAAAGCCGAAAATGTGCATATCGAGCCGGTGAACCCAGATGAGGTCTGGCGCATCTTGCCGGTAAATTCGCACAACCTGTACATTTCGCACTGGTTGGCTGAAAAAATCATCGCCAAGATGCGCGAGTGGCAGATCGACGTTGTCGAGGCCACGGATTTTCTGGCCCCCAGCTTGGCCATGTATCAGATGCTGCAGACCCGCAGCGGGGCTAACCAGCAATTGCTGGCCACCTACAATCATGGTTTTATCGAGGACTTTTTCGAGGCTGACCAGATTGGCATGGGGCGCGGGACACGGGTCAACCATTTGTGCGAACGCCAGCAATGCCGGATCAGCGATCTGGTCATCGCGCCATCGGAAACTGCGCGGGCGCGGCTGTCCACCTATGGCATCGACCGCCATGTGACCACAGTACGCGAGCCTTATGTCTTTACCACTGAAGGCGACAGCTTTGCCGGCCTGCGTAACGAGATCGAATATATCGGCCGCATCTCGATTTCGAAGGGGATCGACAAACTGGTCTTCCTTGCCAATGCGCTGCATGATGTCTACCCGCTGCGCCAAGTACGGCTGATTGGGCGCATCGTCGATACCCCATTTCGCAAGAACGATATGGAATCTTATGTTCGCGACCGGCTGAACCCGGCGCTGCGCGATAGCCTGTACTTCTCAGGGTACATGCCGCGCGACTCGGCGTTGAGTTTGCTGGAACCCGGTGCAATCTGCCCAAGCCTCGGGTCGGCTGAGACTTTCTCTTATGCCTGTATCGAGTCGATTGATGCTGGCCTACTGCCGGTGGTGCGCCATGGCACGCCGATGGCAGAATTCTTCCCCACCCATCTGCAGCATCATGTGCTGGATGCCGAGATGCGGTCGGTACGTGGGTTGCAACGGCAGATGACCTCTCTGCTGGAGAATGCCGACGAAGTCTCGCGCGAGGTCCGGGCCTTCTGCCGCGAAACGCTGAACCCTGCTCATGTGGCCGAGCAGATGGGCCGTACCTACGAGGCCGCGCTGGAGAAGAAGCGCGGGCAAAGCCTGCATGCCATGCCGCGCAAACCCGTCACGCTGGCCGATGTCACCGTGCTAATTCCGGCCTACAAGCCAGATCAGGAGTTCATGGAAACGGTCGATAGTCTGGCTTGGCAGACTGCAGGCCTGCCCAAGGTGCTGATCTGCGATGACGGCACACCCGACAGTCACCAGCCCTGGTTCGATTATGCCATGACCATGCTGCCCGACTGCCGCATCGTGCGACAGCCAAATTCCGGGCTTCTGGCCGCGCGCAACACGCTGGCCGAAGACTGTAACACCGAACTGGCACTGTTTCTTGATACCGACGATCTGTTCGCACCCGATTTGATCGAACATCTGCTGGAGGCGTGGAACGCCAGCCCGTTGGCGCCCGATGCGGTGATCCCGCAGCGTCGCAACTTTGGGGAAAGTGCTGAACCGATCCTGCAGCATCTTCTTGGCGATCACCTGCATATTTTGGAAAACGATTACCGGATGACTGCGTTGATCCGCACCAAGATTTTGCGCGACATTGGTTTCGATGCAACACGACGGAATGGCGAGGGCGACGATTGGTCGTTTTGGCTGGAGTTCACCGGACGCGGTCATACAGGAGTAATGCTGCCCGAACAGGGCTTCCTATATCGCTTCCGCAAAGGCTCCATGTCGTGGCCTTGGTCTGAGGGGCAAAATGTAGGCAGCCAAGTCATGGTTCGGGAGGCGGTGCGCAACATGTGTACCAACGATCCGGCCCAGGTAACGGCGCTTGCTCGCGCACTCTATTCACGCAATGTAACGCATTGAAAATGCTATAATACCAGGAAGGAAAATCTTTGCCTAGTTCTGATCTAATCTTCATTATCGGCCGTCAGCGCAGCGGCACAACGGTGTTTCGAGATCTGCTGGCCCGTCATGGGGCTGTCAACTGCGACGAAATTTTTCACGGTGACCTGAACCGCCCACATCGCTTTTTCGGCTTCGTGTTGGAAGAGGTACAGCGCAATCCCCATCATGTGCATCCCCAGCACCATGCCCAGCTTTTCCGTGAATATATCGAATGCGAGCGGCGGGAAGCGGGTGGCAAGAAGCTCGCCATGGATGTGAAGTATTTCGGCCTGAACCTCATCCCGCAAAACGAGGATGTCGATAACCGCGCGCCATTCGTGGTGAATTTCATGCGCAACAACAAGGCGCATGTCGTCCATATCATCCGCCGCAACAAGCTGCGGGTCTTTGTCTCGGAAGAGATGTCACGGGCGACCGGAAAATGGTCGGCTGAAAAGGCCGAACATGTGCTGACCGAAAAACCCAAACTGCAGATCGACGTAAGGCAGGCGCTGCAGTTCATCGACCAACTAACCCAGCAGGACGAACGGGTGAAGACTATGCTCGACACGATCCCAATGGTCGCGCGGCTGTATTATGACGAGATGTTCACCGACGACGGGCTGTTCTCTGAACATGTGCAGGATGTGGCGGCGCGGTTCATGGACCGAGACGCGGTCGATCCGAAGCCCGGCAATCTGAAGATGAACCCCGAGGGCTTGCCCGAACTGGTTGGCAATTACGATGAACTGGCGCAGGCGCTTCAAGGCACGCGCCACGAATGGATGCTGATCAGCAAGGATTGACGGGATGACGGCGCCGCAGCCAGAAGATGACAGGATCAGCGATTGGGCACTGTTGCGCCGCCGGGGCGGGCGTCGGCTGATTGTTGCCTTGTCCGGTGTCGATTGCCCACCGGGCAGTTTTGCCTATTATAACTCGTTGGCCTTGCCAGACAGCGACCAATTGTTACTGAACTCCCCCGACAATGGCTGGTATTTCGGTGGTGTGCCGTTGGGGCAGGGGGCGCCTACTTTGGAGGCGACCTGGGCCTTCCTGCAGAAAATCTCGGCCGATTATGATGAGACGGTGCTGATCGGCGGCAGCATGGGGGCTTATGGCGCGTTGCTGTATGGCTGCGAGTTACCAAAGGCGCATGTGCTGGCCATGTCGCCAGAGGTCTACCCTGGCATCCGGCGCGGCTATTTCAATAATCTGGCCAAGGTGAAAGAGATCCCGCTAAACCTTTCGACGATCTTTGCCAAGCGGTCCGGGTTCAAACCTTGGATCGTGGTTGGCGAAAAGAAGGTGAGCGATCTGTTCTGCCTAAGCGAAGTCAATTCTCCACGCGTCCTGTCGCTGCGCAACAGTTATCATCATGTACCTTCAGTGCTGCACACGTTCTTCGGCAGGCTTGGGAATATCGTGGCGCCACTAGTCGCGGGAGAGCTGCCCCAACGTCTACAGCCGTTGTTGGGGCAAATGGTACACTGGCCCGAACTTTCGGCTCTGCTCTACATGAGCGAACTAGGGCGTGTGCCGGTCGATCGTGCCTGCACTTGGCTGGAAACACTGCCGGTTGGGCTGTATATCCGAGGCTATCTGGCGCTAATGATCTCCGCACAGTTCGAGCGGCAGAAAAAACCCTATATGGCCTTGCGCTACGCCACGATGGCTCGAGATGTAAACCCCGAGGACCTCGAAACTCATGCCCTACATGACCGGCTTTGGACTGCACTTCACGGTACGCCGCCGTCACCTTGCTTTCAGCATCACATCGACCCGCTGTTCGGACAAGTAGCGAACTATCAGACCTTTCTGACCGAGTTGCATGCACTGCATGGCATCGCTCCGCCCAAGGCAGCATGATGCCTAACTCTCCTCTTGCGTACCAGTTCTTGCTCCTTCAGGCGCTCGAGAGTGGTTAGTACGCAAGCTTGTTAGGCTCCGTGCGGCTCAAAGGCGGTACTGCACTGTCGAAGTTGAAGAGCTCTCAGATGAGCTGAATTCTTTTAAACTTTACTGCTCTTCTTCCATCTGAAGAGGTGAAGATTTCTGATTTTTTGCGCCTCTACCATACAACCCCCGGCTGATCCCCTCCCCCCTCTCCTCTGCGCCGCATAACACCCATACGGAGAAGAGCAGAGGCTCAGGGTTGAGTGAGGGCTTTTCCAAGCGACCGATCCTGCAGCACGTCCAGGTCCTGCCGCGCCTGCTGCAGGCAGGTCGGGCTATTCATCCAGGCTAGGTCATAGGACAGGATGAGGCCGATGAAGGACGTCTCTTGGAGACGCGCCTCACCGATCCGGCAGACGGATCCCGCCTCCTGGTTCTGGGCCATGATGATGCCGCTCTGATGCAGAAACGCCGCGGCCTGGGCATGCTCCCGAGCAGGCAGCGTTCGGGGCAGGCAGTCGAGCGGGTGGCCCTCGCTGTCGATCACCACGAGGGGCCGGGCGTAGTCCGGCAGCTCCGACGAAAGCCCGACCGCTTTCAGAAATTCCTGCACGACCGGCGGACAGAGGGCAAAGCGTTCCGAAGGGGGCGCGCTCAGCTGATTGGCGATGGCGGGGCCGCCCGCCAGGACCAGCAGCGCGGACAACAGAACACCCTGCCAGCTCATCCTCATCCGCGTTGTCCCTGACGCTGTTTCCTGCATGACCATTCTGCATCCTAGCTCCGAGGGAAAGAAGGCATCACTCTGCAAGTTCGGTCAGAGATGGCGGTCGGCATCCATGCGATTGTGCAGGACCCGGATGACATCCAATCGGTCGCCCCGATCCCTGTAATAGATCACATGCGATCCGGTCGAGAGCCGCAGGTATCCGGGGCGCACATCGACGGGGCGACCCTGTTTGCGGTCATGGGCCAGGGCCAGACAGGCATCGCTGATTTCGTCGGTGTACCGGTCCGCCTGGTCCGGCCCCCAGGTCTTCGCGCTATAATCCCAGATGCCGTCGATATCCGCCTCTGCCGCTGGCGAGAAGGCGAGGGGTTTCATCCGGCCTCGAACTCCGCCCGCTTCCGCGCCTTGAAGCTGTCGAAGTCGAAGGGGCGCGGCTCCCCGGACTGCTCGCCCACAATCAGGGCGTCCTGCAGGGCTTTGACCTTCGCCTCATGCTCCTCCAGCAGCCGCAGCCCCGCCCGGACCACGTCGCTGGCCGAGCCATAGCGGCCGGCATCGACCTGGGCGCTGATGAAGCCGCTGAAATGCTCGCCGAGCGAGACGGAAGTGGTGCGCGGCATGGAAATCTCCTAACTATGCTGGTTTGTACCAATATGTAATACATTTGCACTGAATTACCAAGGCACTCAGTTTATGGACCATCCCACACCCCATCAGATACGCAAAGAAGGGCATTTTTGTGTGTCCGATTAGTGTCCTGTCACCTGTCCTTAATGTGTCCCGTCAATGAGGGAAATGGTTTTGCTATTGCGAGATCCTGTCCTGTGGTGGTTCTGTGTAGGTCACACCTCGGACAGCACAGCCAAGGCGAGATAGACATAGCGGGACAGCCAGTATGACAATGCTTTCACTGCGAGAGGCCGCGCAACTCTGCGGGCGAGGAAAATCTACAATTCAGACTGCCATAAAAGAAGGAAAGCTGTCTGCTGGTCGGAATGAGAAGGGTGGATATCAGATCGATCCCTCCGAGCTGCACCGTGTTTTCCCCTTCTCTCTGTCCAGTGATGGGACATGGGACAGAGTCGATCGGACAGAAACGGACAGGAATACTACGCCGGATTCAAGCCGTCCTGTGACGTCCGAAGGTGTCCGAAACACAGTGGACGGGACAGGACGGGACATGTCCGAGGCCGAGTTGCGGGTGAAACACCTTGAGGAGCTTCTAGAGGCCGAAAGGGCTGGCCGAGAGGATTTGAAGCAGGCGTTGCAGGCGCGTGTTGACGACCTTCAGACAACGGTCCTGGATCTCCGAAAGCGCTTGGACCAAGCCGAAGAAGAGAAGATGCGGCTTTTGCCGCCACCTGGTGATGGTGAGCAGGAAACTAGATCGCGCCCACGGGGGCTGTGGGCGCGCCTGACAGGCGGTTGATGTCAATCCAGTCGCTTGCCGGTTTGCGGATCATAAGATCTCTGGCGGGCTGGAAGATCCGGCTCCATCCCTTCCAGAATGGGTTGCGAGACCGGGGGAAGACCTTCGCCTGATGGCAGCTGCATTTCTCCTGGAAGCAGATCCGGGATACGCCGCAATGCGGCCTGGTGGCCAAGGCTGTCGCGATCCGGTTGTTCCTCTTCGGAAACGACGACCGCTGCCGAAAACAGGCTGTAGCGGATGCCATCACGCTTTCCTGTCCAGGCCACGCGATCATTTACGATGTAAGCGTTCACCGTTGCAGCATTTCCAAGTTGCCGGACCTCGATCCAGTTATCTGCCTTCAGGACGGACAGTGCTGTCCGGACTGCGCGCTCAGAGCGTCCAATTATCTTGGCAAGCGCCACTTGGGAGATCACGACAGCATTATGCTCCCCGAGCCTGGCTGTCAGTGCATGCATGATCTGAGCGCCGACCGGAGATTTGGCGATAAGGTTCATCCAGGCTTCATGGGCGGACCGTTCGGTCTGGACCCAGGTTCCTTGCAGGCGACGTTCTGGGAGCTGTTCCAATTCTAAGCGCTTTCGTTCCAAAATCAGGAATCAGGCTGCCGCACGGATCTACTAATGGCAACTTGAAATTTACATCTCATTCCATTTTTTGGAACCGCGGTGCCGGTATACCGGCACCGCGGTTCCGGTATACCGGAACCGCGGTGCCGGTCGCTATAAAAATAATTGTTAAGAAACAGTGCATTATTTTTTTCGCCTTCTAATGATCTACAGGAAGGAACCGGGACGGGCCGTGTCGGGCGAAGCAGCCCCCGGGGAGCAAGCGCCGACCGGCGCGGCCCGTCCCGGTTTTTTCCTGTCAGCGCGCTTTGACTTTGAAATGTCGTTTTGCAAGCTCGGGACGCCTCGGTGAGCGCCACGCGGGAATGGGGATAATCAGGCAAGAAGGGGAAAGGGATATCCCCAGAGAGCACCAAATCTGCCTTTGAGGCAGGTCTGGATCTGGACCGTGGCGCTGGTGGCAACGGACGGATTTTCTGGTGAGAGGCTGCCTGGTGGAGAGTGGCACTTCAGCCTCTGGCTGCGCTCTGGCGGATATGGGGTGTTATGCGCCGCCCGGCGCAGAGGACGGAGATCAGCCGGGGTTGTGGGTCGAAGATGGGCAAAGCGCCGAAATCCTCAATGTTTTGCCGTGAAATTCATAACCCACGGCAGGGTCATGTTGCAGAAAATGCAACACAATGCTAACGCGATATCATCATGGGATTACTCAACTCAAAGGTATCTAGAAATGCTATTGAAACCTCAGCGAGAAATAATTTCTGATTCTAAACTCTCTGAATCAATCAGTAAAGACCAAATTGTTTTAATAGCATCATGCGACATTGATGAAATCAATGAAATGTTTCTTCCGGTTGAAGTATGCTTCGCAGATCATTTTGGTAGAATTTACAAATCCGAAACTCCTTCCAAACCTCTTCCTCTCGAAGAAGTGCGGACAAGATTGGTTGGCTGCATTTCAGCATCTAAAGAAGGTCATGAAATCCTAATTGCGGCCCGCAGGGCATGGGAAAAGGATTTTAATGATTTTTCACCACCAATCACTAGCCAACCGGTTCAAAATCGTGCCGACGCACTGGAATGGTTAGTTATTCAATTTCTTAAATATCATAAGGATGCTGCAGTGCGTGCATCCCGCTTAATGCGGGAGCTTGGGATAATGCGTCGCCAACATGATGAAACACAGGCTTCATTTCGAGCTCTAGAAGCTTATTTTTATCAACATGCTAAGTCTTCACGTTCGCCTGATTTGATCCTATCGCCCGTTGCTAGCCAGCGGCCACTGACTCTAACTGGCGGTAGCCGCCTAGAACAACGACTGCCCGGTTCCAGTGTGGGCCTTAGCGACATCGCGCTGCACATCCCCGCAGCGCGACCTGCACGCGGCCTGCTGCATGTTAGTCTGACCAGCCCTGACACCGGAGAGATGTTGGCGGTATGGGAGGTGGACGCTGCCACCCTTCCGGTCGGCTGGCTGCGTTTTTCGACCGAACGGGCGTTTGACTCTGAGTCAGTTACGCTGGTTCTGGCCGTTAGCTATGAGGGTCCAGATAGGGTTCAGCTGTCAAATTCTGTGCATCATCCCGAGTACCGCTTTCAGCCTCGGCACGACGACATGACCGTCCCTGTCGTTCCCGCGCTGCAGATCTGGCGCTGGATCGCCGGGGTTGAGGTGCCTCTGGCGGCCAATGCCATCCTGCCCATTGGTACGCGCGACGGCCTGCGGCGCGTCCACGTACAGGCCCTGACAACCGCGCGCGACCTGAATGATCCGAATGTCGAAGTTGGCCTGCAACCCGACACCGAGGCGCTGCTGGTCCACGCATTAGAAGATCGGATGGCAGGGGCCGTGTTGTCCAGCATCGCTTTGCCCGGTGCGCGCCATCTTTACGCAGATATCCGTACCTATCATCACAATGCCTCCGAGGTGGAATACCGGATCGCATTGGCCCCCGCCGGGGTACGCTCATCCGGCGTTCTGCCCGATTTCGCGACGGATATGGCGTCGGACTGGGTTCGTATGTCTCCGATGAAGGATGGCCAAGTGCATCTCTTCCTGCCCAAGCCGTTGGATCGACCCTGCGACATCTACTTGCTGACGCGTCTTCCTGAACAAGGGCGTAGTAATGCCTATGCCTGGTCGACATTCGCCAATCTTTCTTTGCAATACTAAGGCGGATAGACCATGCCCGACATCCTGAAACGCCCCTACCCGGCAACGGTGACGATCAACGGCGATCCTGCAATCGTCGTTGTCGTTCCGATCTTCCGTCATTCTGTCCTGCTGTCCGAGGCGATCGATAGCGTGCTTGATCAGCGTGCCGACGTGTCGATCCACATCATTCTGGTCAACGATGGCTGTCCGCATCAGGAAACCGACCAGGTCTGCCGCGACTATGCGCTAGCCTATCCTGACCGCATTACTTATCTGCACAAGGTCAATGGCGGGCTCAGCGATGCACGCAATTATGGCATCCGTTATGCCCTTGCCGCTTGGCCCCGGCTAGAGGCGATCTATATGCTAGATGCGGACAACCGGCTGCGTCCTGACGCATTGGGGAACGCGTTCCAGGCGCTGCGCGACCATCCGGACGCAGGGTGGATCTATCCCAACATCGACATGTTTGGCCTTCGGTGGGCCGGCGATTATGGCGGAGACTATTCCGTCCTGATCCACACGATGATGAACATCTGTGAAGCTGGTAGCCTGATCAGACGTTCCGTTTTCGATGCGGGGGTATTCTTCGATACCTCGTTCAAGTCGGGCTTTGAGGATTGGGATTTCTTTCTGACCGCCGCCAAGGCGGGCTTTCGTGGGCGCAACATCGACAATTTCGGGTTTCTCTATCGTAAGCGCGCCGAATCGATGCTGGCAGATTCCGAACGAGACGCCGAGGCGATCCGCGCCGCCATGCGTCTCAAGCACAAGGATCTGTTCAGCCCGCGCGGCTTGCTCGCGCTGGAGCAGGCTGAGGCTCCACGCTACGCGATCCTGCTGTCAGACAGAAACCAGGTCCTGCTGACGACCGATCCCGACAGCGATAGCGCTCGCCTTGTTACCGTTGAGCATTTCGAGAAGATGTGGTGGCGGACCCAGACTAACAACTCGCATCACCATGTACCGCCGATCCTTGTGGTTACCCATTCCACAATCTTGGACAAGCTGCGAGCCGCGGGTTTGCTGCACGGCCTGCTGTGGACGATGGAGCGTAGGATCACGCAAAAGCCTTTCGTGGCGTTGGAACTGCAGTCCTGTAACAGCGATCGGATCTCCTGGTCCGAAGAGGACGTCCACGGCATCCGGGAGCTGAATGCCGCGATGCTGATGGTCCGACCCAAGCTTCTGGGCGAGGTAGTGCGAGATGCCACGACCGGATGGATTTCTGGCATCACCACGCGACCCTGCAACGTGCCGGCACAGGTCCTGTACTACGAGCTCCCTGAGGCATTCTTTCCGCTTCGCGGAGCGATTTATGCGAATGCCGCCGACGACCTGCTAATACTGTGCACCAAGCTTCGCGCCTCGCCGATGCGAGGGGCAGTCGATATTAGGTGGGACTGGCGGGACAATGGCATTCCACCCCGCTCTACTACGCACGAGATCGTTCGCGTCCCAACCAATGGGGACGCTGCATACCCCCGTGTATCCGGCGACTACAAAGACGTAGGCTTCATTTTGCCGGTTGTCGAATTTGGTGGGGTCGAGCGGGTCGCACTGAACATCGCTCGTGCGCTGCGCCAGCAAGGCTATCGTCCCCACCTGTTTGTCACGGACTCAAGAGACTGCCAGTGGAACAAGGAATGGCAGACCACCTTTGAAAGTGTCACCTTCCTTGCTGATGAACATTTCACCAGTTGGGGTGGGGCATGTTCCAACTTTCTCGGTACCGATGTTCCCGACTGGTCGCGTTGGGGGGACCAGCGAAATGCCGTGGCCATGCTGGCTTGGCTGGATGTGGCAGTGAATTTTCACGGCGGCGCGATCTCTGGGCTCATGGGCCGGTTACGTAAATTCGGGGTCAAGACTGCTATCTCGCTGCATCTTAATGATCACAGCCCAACGGGTCGGCCAGTGGGCAACCCCTATTTGGGTCTTGCCTTCGAACATGCTTATGATCTGTTTCTGCCGTGCTCTCACCAGATGGCTGATTGGTGTCATGCCATGGGTGTGCCCGATGACAAAATCCTCACCGTCTTAAACGCCCCTAGTTTCGAACGGCCCGTCCGTCGCCTAAACTGGCGCCCCAAGGCGAAGAAATCCGCCGGACGCAAGATCCGCGCAATGTATCTAGGCCGCCTGGACCGCCAAAAGGGCCTAGAACGGCTGATCAGCATTATCGACGCAACAAGCGCAGCAAAGATGGATATCGAATGGCGGCTGATCGGCAAGCAGGTAATAGCATGGAACGCACCGCCTTTGCCGGACCACATTGCCCGCATGGTCGAGCCGTCCCTGATCACGCCTGACGAGCTTGAAAAAGCCTTCTGTTGGGCAGATGTTTTCGTTCTGCCTTCTTATTACGAGGGCCTCCCCCTGACTATTCTGGAGGCAATGCGTGCAGGCGTAGTGCCTATCGCAACCGATGCCGGCGCCGTCACTGACGTCGTCCGCTCTTGGCAGAACGGTGTTGTATTATCCCAGACTAGGACAGTAGCAGAAACGGTGGCGGCCCTCCGCCGTCTAGAGTCCGACCGCGCCCTACTAGAAAAGCTGTCGGAAGCAGCCTGTAATGACATGCGGTATCACTGCTGGGATTATGCCGTCGCGCCGGTCAAAGCACATTTAGACCGAATTCTTGCATATAATCCAGTTTAATGATAACTAAGCTGCGCTATGAATAAATAAAATAACCAAGGTGACATAAATGAGCCTGATAACAACACGTGAAAAAAAACAAGGTAGCGACGAGGATTTTTATTATTTAAATTACCCTGAAAGAGGATACTTATTCATTGTAACGTACGGACGATCTGGATCAACCCTAACATCTAACTATATAAACAGTTTTCCTGGTTATTGCATTAGAGGAGAAAATAACAATGTTATTCACCATCTATGCTCAGCCATACAGTCCTTAAATAATATAAATTTCGAATTTCGCAGAGAAGATAAGTCTAAACCATTGAACGAACGAAGATTTGATATGCAGAAAATTATGGAAACATCAAAAGATCCTTGGTACGGGGCTGAACTAGTGGACCCAGATAATTTCGCAAAAAGATTATTTGACAACTTTGTCAAGGACATACTTTCCCTTCCACATGGAACTCGCGTAGCGGGTTTTAAAGAGATCAGATGGGCTGACAACTTGCCGCAACTTCATGATAACTTAGACACTATTTTAAAATATTTTCCAAAGGTGAAGTTCATTTTCCAGACCAGAGATGCAGATGAATTAGCGAAATCTGGGTGGTGGAAAGAGAAGCCTATAGCTTATGTAAAAGATTATGTTAGTGAGGCAGATGCCGCATTTTTATCGTATATTGAAAAAAAAGACAATTGCCTACATATAAAATATGAAGACTTCAACGAGGGGAACATGGTATTTAAAAAAATCGCAACATTCCTTGGAGAGGAATTTTGCTCTCATACAGCGCACGAAGTTATAAACGATAAACTTACCCATCTTAAAAGTGCTGTTTGATGCGATCGCTTTTTTATAATATCAACCTAGCTCCTTACCCTTATTGTAGCAAATATGCCATTCATTCAGCATAACGGAAAGCGCATCCTTTTTGTCCATATTCCAAAGGCTGGGGGTACCTCAGTTGAAAGCTGGATGACCACAATTGCGCCGCTACGATTCTTCTCAATGGGAGTCCCACATGTCAGTCGCTGCACGCCTCAGCACTATCGTGCTCAAGACATCAAACAATTGCTAGGCGAAGGCTTCTTTGATTACGCTTTCGCTATTGTACGTAATCCTTACGACCGCATTGCAAGCGAATACCGAATGCGGATGCAGTTAGCTAAGACTAGTTTTTGGAAAGGGCTGCCGTCATTTTCACCTTGGCTCGAGGAAAATCTCGACAAGCAGAAGCACGACAAATTCCATCTTGACAATCACCTCCGACCGCAGTGGGAATTCCTTGATAACAATGTTGAAGTTTTTAAGCTTGAAAATGGTTTATCTGCACCCTTGATGGCTATTTCAAAACATTTAGGCGTAAATCCTCCCGCAAAAGTTCCGCACGAATTGCAGTCTACTTCTGAACTAGTAACATGGAATTTTTCTGATCGCATTCGTGTATACGACCATTATGTCCGAGACTTTGAAGCACTCAAATACTCTGTTAATTTTTAGCAACGCACTATTTTACCTTTAAAGCGTGAACTTTTAGGTATCGAGGCATAGGCATTCCACGAACCTCTGATGCCTTACGCATCAACGAAATTTGCAATGGCATTCCAGTAATCTCAAAAGCTTTCTGAGAAAGAAACGGAAAATCCCTCTCGATATCTTCCATGATTTGTTCTGTATTTAAACGGATCATTCCGGCTTTCATAATTTTTTCGGCAGTTGCCTCTGTATCATTCAAACCTGTATTTGTTACCAAAGCTTGATGCCCCTCCATTATGGAATAAGGAAACCTTACTCCTAAAGCAAAATGCCCGAACGCATATATACTCTTATGGGGATGCCAGACAGCGGCGCCTGCGCCAAGAAAAGGCGTTTGCCAATCATATACTCCCTTTCCGCTCCCTCCAGAAACAGCATAAAGAAAGCTGCTTACGCTTATTGCGAACGGCAAAGGTTCATTGAACTTTTCGGCATGATACCGGAGCATCTGAATGAATGTTCTGCACAAGCAATCGTCGTCATCTAGGCGAAACTGGACAGTATCTCTGTATGTTAGACCAAGCTCAGTGTAGACTTTAGCTTGCGCTTCTATTGCATTGGATAGAGGAAAAAATCGAACAAGGACATTCGGCATATCCTTGCATAAGCTCAACAGCTTATCTCTGTATATTTTTGGCATCATTTCTGATGCCAAAACAATAAAAGTATAGTCTTGGTCAGTTTGGGCGCGAAGGCTTGCTAAGGTCAGATGTTCGAATGACTCTAGCCTTGCATTCATCCGATCTTTTGCAAAAAGCAATTTAGCTTGCTCTTTGGCGACTGCCTCGACTTCTGCATCAGTCTTTCCGCGATAGGCATGCCAATCACCACGCCCAAGCAACGAATAGCGGCAAATTCCTACGATACGCATCGCAATCCCCGATTTTGTTGAGTTCATTAACCATGACCTTGCAATGCAGCGTCTGCAAGATTTTCGGCATGTTTGACGGGGTGATTGCTGATTGCCGATGTAACGCGCGCTCATTTATCCCCAGCTATAAAATACACAGGCTAAAAAGTGCCTACCAGCCATGATCGTAGCCGTCGTCGCGCTCATGGGCGCGACGTTCCTGCTCCTGCACCCGTTCCCGCGCCTCCTGCTCATGTGCCTCGCGCTGCGCCTCCTGCCGGCGCTCGGCCTCCAGATCCCGCGCCAGCCCCTCGGCGGCGACTGACGCGCCAGGCGCTGCGGCGGCGAAGAAGTCTCCCCAGGCATCTGCAGGCACGACCCGCTCCACGACGCCGTGCACCTGTTCCGCAGCCCGTTCCGTGACGCGCTCCAGCCAGGCGTGCGCCTTCTCGGCCAGCTCCTGCGCCACGCGGGCCACCTCGACGGCCTGTTCCTTGATCTCGCGCCAGACCTGCACGGCAGCGACCTCGATGCCGCGCTCCTTGAGCTGCCACGCCCCTGCGGAGAGCTGCGGCAGGGGCTGGCGGTCCAGCGAGAAGGCCCGGACCGTCTCGCGCAGGGCCTCGGCCTCGTCGCCGCGCTCCCGGGCCTCCTGGGCGCGCTCCTGAGCCTCGACGCGCTGCGCCTCCAGCGTCCGGTGATCGACGCGGGTCTCGGCACCACAGCGCTCCAGGGCGTGGTTGGTGTCCCGGGCCCAGGCTTCCCGCCAGCCCTCCAGCAGCTCCTTGGCGTTCCAGTCCCGGTTCTTGGTGGTGAACCCCTCGGGACCGATCTCCCGGGTGGTCAGCAGGATATGGGCATGGTGGTTGCGCTCGTCGCCCTCACGCCCGGGGGCATGCAAGGCGATATCCGCCACCATGCCCCGGTCCACGAACTCCCGCTGGCAGAAGTCGCGGACGAGTTGCAGCCTCTGCGCGGCGTCCAGCTCGCACGGCAGGGCAACGCGGATCTCGCGGGCGACCTGGCTGTTCTTGCGCGTCTCGGCCAGCTCCACCGCGTTCCACAGCGCCGCCCGGTCCTGCACCCAATCGGGGGCATCCGCAGGGGCGAGGGTCTCGACGTGATCGACCCCGCCGCGGGCGCGGTAGTCGAAAGCGAGGCCGGTACGCTGATCCACGATCAGCTCGGCGCTGCGATAGGCCGCCGCCGCCGTGGCGCTGCGCCCGGCGGAGCGGGAGATCATCGTGGCCCTGAGATGATAGATCGCCATATCCGCGCGCGCTCTTGCCTGGGGTTCAAAGGGGAATGCAGTTGCCCCTTTGCCCACACAAACGCGGAGCGTTTGTATAAGTGGGCACTTCGTGTCTTGCACCCTAGGCTCAGCGCCTCCAGACTTGCAACCATTGAGCGACCACAGGATTTCAAAATGCCCAGGACCA